>TARA_R100001463_G_scaffold43503_2_pt1 | contig 13945 bp, 15 predicted proteins | sample TARA_R100001463 | Tara Oceans TARA_R100001463 (sample SAMEA2622242) | marine metagenome | biome: marine biome (ENVO:00000447); feature: deep chlorophyll maximum layer (ENVO:xxxxxxxx); material: "saline water (ENVO:00002010), including plankton (ENVO:xxxxxxxx)" | depth 40 m
TGACTACTAAGTTATTAGCCTAGTTTTCGTTATTTTATTAAGTAACAGATTCTTCTGTTACATGTATTACTTATTTGTGTAAGTAAGCAAAGTCAAGTTTTTTTAGTCAAAAAAATACCCCAACACGTCCTTATAAGAATGCTGAGGCATTTTTGTTAATTTACATCGGTAGTAGGCAAAATTGTTAGCGAACTAACCATACTGTAAACAGTATGCGGACAAGCCCTAATATACATTTGAGTAAAACATATTGCGCCGATAATCAACAATATTACTTATTAACAGTCAAAAAAAAGCCTGAATATATTGGACTATCCAGGCTTTTACAAAACATTCATGCGTGAATCCTTGCACATATTAGTTATGTATTACTGCTAATAACAGTCGAATATTATGGAAACTGATAAATAGTTGCGTAAAATATATTTTATTGAAATGGAGAATCAGTGAGCACATTTAGTAATTTCATCACTGGTGTCCACAATTTATACGATAGATACCTTACTGATTGGAAACTGGCTATAAACAGTTATTATGGCGGACCTGAATATAGAAATGGTCAGTATCTCAAGGCGTATGAAGTAGACACTAACACCCCTAGCGAAACAATTAACACTTATCAAGTAGATGCTGATAATAATGTAATAGGCAAATTGCGTGCCAGAACTGAAAACGTTCGCACAAGTGATGACGCCAACGGACTAAACTATGCACAAGAAGGCAGTTTTTATTATGAAAAATTGCACAATACTCCAAACTTAAATTACCTCAAACTGTATGTTTCAGAATACAACAGTTTATTATTCAGAACACCACCACAAAGACAACTACCAGAATATCCAGAAATAAACCAATTCATTAACAATGTTAATGGTGAACAAGACTCTATCAACGAATTTATGAGTCAAGTTGATGTTTTATCTACTGTATATGGTGTTGCTTGGGTAAGTTGCATGAAATTTGGAGACAATCCAATACCAACATGGCAAGTTCATTCACCAATTGACGTAAAAAATTGGGAATACACTTATGATAAAGATGGTAATTTAACATTAAACAAAATACTCATTGAATTAAACAGCAACGACACTGAATCAGTGTTTAGATATATAGACAAAGATGTAATCAGAACAGTATTTTTACCATATGACGAAGAAGATGACGAATATGTTCCAAGTTTCGAAGGCGATGACTTAGAACAAATAGATGGTATATACACAATTTCACAAGATAATCCATTAGGCTACATACCATGTATGCCAATTTATCAAAATCAAAAGATTTACAATGGTGTAGGATCAACTCCTACATTTGATTTGGCTCAAATACAACGTAGTGTGTATGGTGACATGGCTGAGATATACAGCACAATAACATATTCCGCACATCCTACACTTGTAATTGATTCAAACACAGATACATTAAATGATGGACAAATAAGTGCAGAGCCAGGTGGCGTGATTAGAGTTGAAAACAATTTAAATGGACAACCTAATTATGTTTACACATTTGAAGCACCACCTTTAACAGCACTAACAGAAATTAGAGCATTAGTTGACCAAAAAATAGAAAAAATGAATGAACTTGCTATGATAAGAAGTGAAGACTTAGTGAGAAGAGCAAACAGTGGAGTTCAAATAGAACAATACGATGCAAAACTTGAAGCAATGATTCGTAAAAAGGCAACTAATTTAGAAAATGCAGAATACAATTTGTGGCAAATTTGGTTTGATTGGACCAATCAAGTTATGCCAGAAGACTTTAGCATCAGTTACAACAGACAGTTTAACAAACGTGCTGTTGAACATGAAATACAAGAAATACAAAAGATGTTAGCAGTCTATGAACAATTCAGTGGGATATTTGAAACAGTAGAACCAAATGAATACCCCTCAGAAGAATTAGCAGAAGCAAGAGCCAGAGAGTTAGGCGGCAGTGGTAGTCACAGTCATGTGCAACCAGACGGCAGTTTAATTTATATGCCTTTTGCTACTCATGAAGAATTTGAAGCGGCTGTAGGGGATGACAGTCGTGAATTAAAAGAAACAATGCGTGACCAATTGCGCCAGAGATTATCACAATTGATGCTATCGACAAGCACCAGTAATAGTCTTTAAACAATTGAAAATACGGCTAACTCAGCCGATAAAAAGGAGAATTATATGAGTGAAGAAATCACTACAGATACGTTAGTTGCAGGCGAGAACGTGCAACCAGTAACAACAGATACTGAAGCAGAAACGGATGTTAAAAAAGAAGTTGAAGCGAAATCTGATAAAGTTGAAACACCAAAAGTGGAACAACGTGATGGTAAAATGTTTGTTGATGGAGTAAGAGTTTACTCTAGGGATGATACAAACAGAATAGCCGCAAATGCAAAGAACGAAGCAGTAAGCGGAATACTTAAAGACTTAGAAGTCGAAAGTATAGACAAAGTTAAGCAAGTAGTTACTCAATTGAGAAACACGGACATCGCTGACAACAGTCTAAACGTTGAAAGTTTGAGAAATGCAGTGGCTAAAAAAGAACAAACTGTTGAAGAACTGAAAGCAGAACTTAAAGCAGTTAAAACTGATTTTGCTCTTAAGGAGCATATTGGTAGTTTGAAAGATAATATGCCATCAGAGTGGAACGGCGAACAAAAGACAGCAGTAGTTGACTTGATGAAAGCCAGAAACATGTTACATTTGGAAAATGATACTTTTGCAATTAAAAGTGGTGAAGATTATTTTACCACAGATGGAGAAACTCCAGATTACAAAAGTGCTGTAGAAGTAGTTGGTAAAACATTAGGATTACCATTTGCTAAACAAGGTGTTGCAACTGTAAACGTAGACAAACAGCCTAATGATGCTGAAAGTTCTAACAAGGCAGTCGATCAAGCCAAGTTAAAACAAGATCCAGCATACAGAAAAGCATACGTTAGTTTACGAGAAAGGAATAGGAACGTAGCAAGGGAAAATATTACTGATGCTATGGTCCGTAAACAAATGAAACAAACTCTATAGTAGATAGAGTTACTGATATAAAAAAATAGGAGAACTATTATGGCAACAGAAACAGCCAACGTAGCAAGTTTATATCATGACGTGGTAGCAGATTTGGTTCCTTATTACGATAACTTCGTTTTACTTCCAAATCCAATGCTTATTCCTCAGTCATATGATTTAACAGGCGGAATCGGTAACACTATGAAGATACCTGTCACAAATGCGTGGACAACAGGTAACTCTAGTGTAGGTGAAAACACAGCAATTATCGGAAATGCTGACCAAGACTTTATCCCAACTTCAGTTTCACTTTCAGTGAACAAAAGAGGTGCGGCGACATTGATTTCCGAAGAATCACTAGAAGATGGTGGATTCGAAACAGTAAGAAACGCAGTAGTAACTAGACTTTCTAGAAGTATTGCACAAGCAACTGACGAAAAAGGTTTCCTAGTAATGGGAACAGGCGCAGAAACAGCCATTACTGATATTGCAAACATCAACGTTACTAACGATGGTCATACTGCATCAGTATTAGCAGGATCAACTAACGAATTAGGTTATGTCTTCTCACCAGAAGCAATGGCTTATGCAGTTAAAAGAGAGCCTACAGTCAAAATGTTTGAAGACATCGACAAAGACCAACATCAAATGGTTGCAACAGTAAGAAACGGTTTTGCACAAGTAAGAAGCGGCTTCATTAGAGCACTTGCTTCTAACACTTTAGGTGCAAACGCGGCTACAAGCCTAAGTTTAAACTTAGTTTCTAAATCAGTTGCTAACTTAAGGAACGTAAATGCTCCTACAGATGGTAGCGGTTTTTACATGGCAGTAGTTACACCAGGTCAAGAGCAACAATTAAGTGAAGAACTTAATGGTGTTGGTGGAATTAGTTCAGGATCAATTGGGTCAGTGGCTCAAGATGCGGCTAACCAAGCCCTCATGGACGGTTTAATTACTCAAGCATTAGGATGTCGATTTATTAGAAGTAATAACACACCAAGCGGATTAGCGGCGGCGTAAGTCTAGTTAATTTGTTAATAAGGGAGATTATTATATGGCATTCGTAACAAACGCATCAGGAAACGTAATTGCATTTAGCGATTCATTCGATGTAAGAGATATTGAACAACGTGTATTTGAAGCAAACGAGATTAATTTCACGGATGCGGCTTCACCTGCCTTCAATAACCTTAATGAATACATTGACAACCTTTGTGAAAAGAGTATGGCAAGAATTTTGTTAAAGTTTAAAGCAAGTAGTTGGTGGAGAACTTATACAGGATCAGGACCTAGCAATTTGCCAGACCTAGATCCAGATAAGATTAAAGCACGTCAACAAGATTTCACTGATATGAGTGTGTTTTACGTCTTAAAGGAATACATTTTGCCCAAAGCGGCTGACTTCGGTATAGAAGAAAGTGCAGAAGTGGCAAAAATCAAATACTACAGCGATAAGTTCGAGGACATGTTCCAAGAACTTATTGCCGTTGCAGATTGGTATGACAAAGACGGTGATGGCACAGTTCAAGAAGGTGAAGAAATGACTACATTCAGAATGACACGTAGAACACGTGGCAAAAAGTTTGTAACTAGGATTAGATAATGCGTAGCACTTTGTTAAGTCAAATCACTACGAATCTAGCAGGCAGTAATGTGTCTGTTAGTCAGGAACTACCTTGGAATAGTGGAGGTCAAGTTTTATATTCTAAGAATAAAAAACATTTTTACCTTGATGAAGAACAAGAAAGTAGAGAAGAATTTATCAAAACACTAGACAAAAATGATGTTGAACAAAAAACAATCACGTTGAATGGTTATTTGACAGTGGATGCTAAAAATCAACCTGGCGATATGTCAAATGTTGTCGCCAACATTATTGCCGCTAACAGCAGTATAACAACTACTATTGATAATAGTGTTGATGTAACTACTGAGATCGAAGATGATGACATAACTTATACATTTGAATTTAATTTTATTACTATAATATAGGAGGACAATAATGCCAGCAGTGATAAACGTTAGTTCAGGTAACGAAGCAGTTTTAGTGCTAGGTGACGCGGCGGCAAATGCCAATATTGCGGCGCCTTCCAACGGCCTCACAGTCCCACAAATGCAAGACATCACAATCAATAACAGCACAGGTATATTTAGATTTAAAACTCTAGACAATACGGCTGAAAGTGCAGTAACAACTCCAGCAACAAACCAAATAAGTTTGAATGCAGTTGTTGATGCTACTTCTTTCTTCGGAAGTGGTGCTAGTTCAATTGATACAGTAGTTGCAGATGGATTATTTGGAGCAAGTAAGGCAAAAACAAGAGTATTCTTTAACGTTGCTTTTGATGGCTCAGATTCAGGCTCTAAATATTTCTCAGGATCAGGATTTATTTCTGGTCTTGCTCCAGCAGTAAACATGGATAGTCCAGTTTGGATTACACCAGTTACTATTGAAGTAGATGGAGACTTTACAGAAGGCACAGTTTAATAACTGAAACTTTTCGTAAACGGACCAAAACAAATTTAGTAGTTGTCCTTCGGGGCAACTACTTTATTAATAAGGAGACAAAATGGAACATAAATTTTTAAGATTATTTGTAGATGGTAAATGGACAGGTAATGATGAAAGGACTATTACTATTAATGGTGAAGTTCATGACCTTGATGAATATGCAAAAGAGCATGGAATCGACTTACCAGAAGGTAAGAAATCCAAGCCTAAAATAAATACAAAAGAAGAGAAAAAAGATGCAGATTTGGAACAACCACTCAAGACCGGAGATATTGAAGAGTCTTGAAAGTGAGATAGCCAAAGCATCACGTGAAATAAAGTGTGCTGAGGCAGACTTAAAAAAAGCACAAGGTAGATTAACATTTGCCTTAAGTGGAATACACAATTTAAAGGATCGAGAAGATCCTGCAGATATGAAACCTAAAAACTAAATGAGGATATGAAGATATGAAATTACAAGATTTAGCCGCAGAACCAAAATTAATTCCAGTAACATTAGACAGTGAAACTATCGTTGAGAAATACGGTGAGCCACTCGAGTTTTGGATTTTTGACAGACAGCCAATTGACAAGTATTTGCAAATGGCAAGAACAAAAGAAGACAACATGGAAGAAATGGTTGTTGCAGTGAATGATATGATACTAAATGAAGAAGGTAATCCAATCGTAACAGATGGAAAAATGTTACCTAGTGTAGTATTAATGGAAGCATTCACAAAGGTCATCGAAGCACTGGGAAAGTAACAGACCTATCCTTTGATGAACATGATAGAGAATTGCATCTATTGTTGTTGGTCGATGCAATGGCTGAAAGATACAGCACATTACCTACACACATATTAGAACAAGCAACAACACTTGATATGGTTATATTTGACGTATCAATGGCATTTAGAAGTCATCAACGTGAAAAAGTAACAAGTGAAAAACAAGGCAAACCGCCAATACCACCGGTTAGCCAAAGTGAATTAGAAGAGATTATGCGTAAGCATAAAGAGAAATATGGTTAAAGTAGACGTAAGTGAAGTAACAAGAATGCTCAAACAACTCGAAGAGATGGGTCCTAATGTGATGAAAGAAAGTGGTAAATTCTTCAAAGCCAAGACACCCATTCGTAGTGGTAATGCTAGACGTAACACTAGCACAAAAGATACAACAATAAAGGCTAACTATGGATATGCCGCAAGACTTGATGAAGGTTGGAGTAGTCAAGCACCGCAAGGCATGAGTGGAGACACCATAAAAGATATGGAAAGCCAAGTGAACAAAATAGTTCGCAAACTGAATAGGTAGGATAACGATGGCTAAAAAAATAGAAGTAATACTAGAACTTAAGGACAGAAGTTTTAGAAGTGGCGTCAACAATGCAGAAAGAGACGTCAGTAAACTTGGAAGAAGTTCTAGCAATTTAAAACTGGGTGCACCTTTTAATAATGCTGGACCTAGTGTTCTTAAATTTGCAACAGCATTAGCAGGTGCAGTAACCGCCATTGCCAGTGTGAGAGCTGGTATAGATGCTATTGGACAAAGTGTTCAAGCAGGTGCAACATTAGAAAACTTAGCCATACAATTTAAAACATTAACTGGTGGTGCAGTTGAAGGTGCCGCGGCATTTGATACTGTAGTAGAAGCCGCCGCTGGATTACCATTTAGTCTAGATGAAATAGCACAAGGATCACCAGCACTTACATTAGTTGCAGACAAAGTTGGTGGACTGGATAACGCAATACAATTAGCCGCAGGTGCGGCGGCAAGTTTTGGTATTGATTTCCAAACAGCCGCAAGTCAATTACAAAGAGCATTAACAAGTGGAGCCGCAAGTGCTGACACATTTAGAGAAAGAGGTGTTAATGCATTTGTTGGTTTAGAAGCAGGAGCAACACATACTGCTGAAGAAACTGCCGCGGCGTTCATGGAAAACTTTGATAAAATTACAGCAGGTGTTACTGAACTAGCAGGAACATTTGATGGTAAGTTAAGTATGATTAATGATGCCGCTTTCAAAGTTAAAGGAGCATTTGGATCAGTATTCAATGAAGCATTAAAAGGCACATTTGACTTTATATCAACAACATTCAATGAAAATGAAGAAGCAATATTAAGTTTTGCTAGAACAGCCGCAACAAATTTGGTTGAAGGATTGTTAGTAGCAGGAAGAAGTATTGCATTTGTTATTGACCAAGTAGTTGAAATAGGTCAAACAATGAAACAAATTTTTGGTCCAGCCTTTACTGCGGCGGCAAATGTATTAACATTCTTTGCTGATATAGGTGTAAAAGCAATTGGTTTTATATTAGATGCTGTATTCAGTTTAGGTGAAGCATTCACAAACTTTTTAAGTTTTATTGGTGTAATAGACGATGATAATGCTGTAGCAAAGTTTTTTAAGAATGGACAAGATGCCGCAGATAATTTAAAAGAAGGTTTAAGTGGCATACCAGACTTTTTTGATAAGATTGGTGAAAGTTCAGGTAGAGTAACAGCGGCACAAGATGCCTTTAGTGAATTAGAACTAAGTGTAAGAGCCGCACAACAAGCCGCAATAGAAAAAGCAGAAGCATTAGAAAAATTAAAAGCAAGTAGTGATGGTTCAAAAGAAAGTGTTGAAGAATTAACAGACGCAACAAAAGACCTTGAAGCCGCACAAGAAGCCGCGAAAAAAGCCGCTGAAAAACTAGCAAGGGCACAAGAAAGAGCAACAAAACAAGCAGAAAAAATACTTGTTGCAACAAAAGGACAAATTGCACAAGACAAAAAACGTGCTCAACAACAATTAGAGTTGTTAGACTTTTTTGGTGAAGAAAAGAAAGTCAAAATTGAACTTAACAAAATAGAAGAACAACGTGCTGGTGCTTTGGCAAGAATAAATGCACTGGAAAATTTAACTGCTGATGAAAAAGCGGCAAAATTAAAAGAAATAAATGAATTATATGATGCTCAAAGAACTGAAATTGAAGAACTTACTAGGGCATTACATGAAAACAGCAGAAGTTTTGGACAAGGATTCAAAGAAGCATTCAACACATTCAAAGATGATGCCACAAATGGTGCTAAGTTTGCCAGTGAAGCATTCCAAGGATTTGCCACAGACTTTAGAGAAGCAATAGTTACTGCAACTGAAACAGGTAAATTGAGTTTTGGTGACCTTGTTGACAACTTTAAACGTAGATTGGTTGCATTCTTGGCAGATGCGGCATTTGTAAAACTAACAGAAACTATTGCCAGTGCATTTGGCATGGACTTGGGTGGTAGACAAGCAGGATCCGGAGGCGGAGGCGGCGGAAGTAGTTCCGGCGGAGGCGGTTCTGGTGGTAAAAGAAAAGGAATATTGGGAGCAGTTGCAGGATTCTTTGGATTTGAAGAAGGCGGATATGTTGCTGGTAACAGAAGTATTGTAGTAGGAGAAGGTGGACCAGAAGTGTTTACACCTGCAGGATCAGGAACTATTGTGCCTAACTTTGCTGGTGGCGGTGGTGGTCAAACATCAGTTACATATAACATACAAGCCATAGACAGCAGTAGTTTTGTTGAATTATTAAGCACACAACCACAAGTAATACACAATTTGGTTGAAGGTCAAAAAATGAATACAAGTAGGAGACTATAATGACACCAATACAACAACTATTAGATGGAGCAACATCTTTAACAATTGACAAACAAGTTCCTACTTCAATTAGTATCAGTAGAGGACAAAAATTAAGAACACAAACTAGAAGTATCAGCATCTACAAGTTTGTTGTTGGATTGAATCCAGGACTTAGTTATGACAACACCACAACAAGAGGACTGTTACAAGAATATGACACAACAGGTAGACTTACAGAAGAACAAGTAAAACTTAGTAATGTAACTGGTGGCAGTTGGATATGTGGATACTTGGGCGGATTAGACGCAGGTGACCAAACATTAACATACATGTCTGGTAATACAAACGCAAACACAATGACTGTGAATGTAAGTGACACCGCAAATACCTCTAGTTCAACTGTTATTGTGGAAAAAGGTGATTATATACAAGCAACTGGGCACAGATATCCTTATCAAGCAACTGCTCAAGTGTTGAGAGGCAGTGGAGCAACAGTGGATATACCATTGCATAGAAATTTATTAACAACCACAACAGGTGGTAATGTTTTGTTTGGCAGTGATGTAACATTTAGAGTTAAAATGGTTCAACAACCACCATATAGTGTTACTCCAGGACGTTATGTTGAATGGGGAGGCGATATGCAGTTGATGGAGGTCATAACCTAATGGCATATCCTGATTTCAGTAACCAAAATAATTTAGTTCATGCATATCTTATTGACATACAATTAGCAGGCACAACTTATTACTTGACTGATTTAGATTATGATTTTAGTTACAACAGTGGAAGTGGTAGCAACACGTATCAAAGTTTAGGCAACTTAATGGATGTGGGCAGATTAGAAGCAGATATCAATCCAGGTGAAGTTGCAACAAGTATTATTATTTCAGGATTAGACCCTGCTTCTGGCACAGATTTAAAAACTATTGCCTTACAAAGTAATGCAAAAGGTGGTGATGTTGTTATAACCAGAGGAATCAGTAATGTGAGTATTGTGGATATGACTGATAACACAAAATTTTTTCCAGCATACAAAGGTGTAGTAAGAAATATAAACTTTGCAGAAAGTTTCCCACAAAGTGGCACAGACCATACAGACACAGTTATTTTTGAATGCAGTAATTTGTTTGGTGTAAAAAGAACAGAAACAAAAGGTAGAAGAACAAATCCAGATGACTTCAATGATTACTATAGATTTACAAAAGGATTATTACGAGATCCTATAATGGATAGAGTAAGTGCATTAAACGGCAAAAAATTTGCATTTGGTAAAACAGGATAAATTAAAATGGCAAAATTTTTATTTGGACCAATAAACAAACTGAATGGTGGCGGACAAATGGGCCGTGTTGCCAATCGTAATTTAATTACAGCAGAACAAATAGAATTGCGTAGGCGTTTAGCAGACGTAAATGCACCAGAAAACAATATCATTGAGCCACTGATACCACCCAGTTCACCTCCTGCAGGCGGTGCCAGTGATGCCACAGGTGCTTCAACAAATAGTGTGCCAACGGGAGATGGCACATATCAATTGAGCACAAATCCAAGTGCTGTTATACCAATACTTTATGGACAATGCCAAGTAAGAGGTGCAGTATTTGATTCAGAACTAACAAACAGTAATACAACATTGACCACAGCACTTATGCTTACAGAAAGAACAGGTGATGGTTTAAATGGTAATGCTGATTACACACTGAATGAAGTATTTTTTAATGATGTAAAACTAAACTTGAATGCAAATGGCACAGTTGCAAACGGTATATTAAATGACGGAACAGTCACCACAAAATACAATGACAACACTGAAGTTTATCTTTATCAAGGAGATGTGACCACACCAATAGACAAAATACAACCAGGTGTAGATGCAACATATGGTAGTGCAAGAACGTTTATGACCAATTGGGCAAACACACAAGTCCAAGCAAGAGGCACAGTTTTTGCATTGGTAAAACAAACATATGATGCCGCAAATGGTGTGCAAGGACTAGGAACTTGGACATTTGATATCACAAACACAACAACCAGCAACCCAGGAGAAGTTTTATTTGATTTCTTAACAAATGAAAGATATGCCAGTGATTATGATGCAAACACATTGAATGCAAATACATTTATTGGTTCTGATGCAACCAGTTTGAAAAGTATTGCAGATGAAACAAGATTGTTTACCAGCACCATTGCAGATGACAATGCCAATGCCAATATTGCTAACAGTAATGCATATCCACAACTGGTTACAACTGGACAAATTGGTTCCAACACTTCAGTATTGAATTTGGAAATTGGTAATTATGCAGGTAATACCAGTAACAAAGTGTTGGGAAATTTAATGTCTGCAGGAAATTTAAGTGCAAGTGATAGTGCAAACATGACTGTTTTGGCAACACAAGTAAACAGGCTCAAAGTATTTTGGGCAAATGCGGCAACACCAGGTGCAAATTGCACAAACATCATAAGTGGTAATAGCGAAATAGGTTCTAATCCGTTTGAATCAAATGCGGCAACAGGTCAAAACACATTTACAGCATTTTTAGATGTAGGTAGAGTAATACCTGATGGAGGCAATATACATGGATTCAGTTCAGGTGATGCAAACGTAGATGCAGGCACAATGTTCCCAGGTGATACATACGATTTTAGTGCAAGTAAAGTTCCTGCAGGTGCAAACAGTAATGTTGTAATCACACAAATACCTACTTCAACTACAATTACAATATTGACTGAAGGCGATAAAATAAGACCAGAAGGTTCACCATTTATCTATACAGTTGCTGAAAATGTTATAGCCAATAAAGCAGGATACCAACAATTTAAAATCAAAGTAAAAGAAAGAATTGTTGTGCCTGACTTTGGTAATATTGATATGGGTAATGCAACATTAAAAACAAATGTAAATAGTGTGCCTCTAGCAACAGATGTTCAAGCAGAAAGATTTGATTTTGATAATGATGACAAAGCAATATATTATGTGGGTGGTTGGCCTTACAATAATGCAAACGTTGATGCCGCAGTAAGATTTCCTGGAACAAGCAATTTAACATATCATGCTAATGTGATAAGAAGTAATTTGTTAATTGGTAATGCTGTTATGAGCTCGCCTAATACTGCAAATGACAGTATTGTGTTAGGTGAAGAAAAAAACATGACCATTAATGGGCTGGTTAAAACAGACAAGCCTGTGCAAGACATACAAAAGCAATTACTTAGACACAGTGGTAGCATGTTGAATTGGGAACTACCAGAAGGCAGATGGAAAATTGTTCCAAACGCAAATGCAGATACAAGTGGATCCAAATCATTTAACGATGACAACATTGTAGGCGAAATAAAAGTTACAACCAGTGATATAACCACATTCTATAATAGTGCTAGAGCACAATATGTAGAATTAAACCACAATAGTGTAAAAGAAGACATCATTGTGCATACACCAGATTATGAATTAAACACAAATGAAAGCAAACACAAAATGGAATTAAGTTATCCATTGTGTAATAGTGCCAGTGAAGCACAAAGAAAAGCAGATGTTGAACTAAAACAAAATAGATTAGACAAAGTGATAAACTTTACCAGTGACTACACTGGTATGGGCATTGAACCTGGAGACATATTCAGAATAACAAACAGTGATTATGGATTTTTAAATAAAACATTTAGAGCAGTAAAAGTTATTGAAAGTATGGATGATGACATATTAACTTTTTCAATAACAGGTATTGAGTGGACCAATGAAACATACAATGACAGAATACCATTTAGAAAACCAGCATTAGATGATATTGAATTTGAACCAGAAGAATATGCAGACATTGTGGATGGTTCGGGTGTAAAAGAAATACCAGAGACTGCTTTAGAAGGAAATATCAAATTAGGTGGTGTTTTGTTAAGTAAATTCTTTGGTTCATTCCAACATACTGCTAATACTGGAACAACTGCTTTGACAAGTTTACATCCATTATACGAAGTTGACCGTGCAAATTTAGGTGCAACAATTAGAAGTGACAGCGAATCATTTTTATTGAGAAGTTTTATGATGCCTCAAGGTTCGTTTACCAGTGTTATAAACGCCCAAACTTCACCTCCAATAAAAGGTGTTGAACACAGTTTTACATGTAAAACAAGAATAGTTGCTTATGTTAGTAATGCTACAAGTAATGTTGCATTTACGTCCAATATCAGCACACAAGTTGCACCATTCTTAGAAGGTGGGCAAGGAAACGGGCTAAGAATTGATGTTCCAAAAGATGTCAGCAACATTAAAGTTCAATTACAAGGTGCATTATCAAGTGATAACTTTAATGGACAAACTTTACCTGGGTTTGATGAAATATCACTTATTGGCGTCAGAGAAAGCGGTTAATAGTCGTATTCTAATAATCTAGATAAATATAAAAATAAAACGATTGTGACAGATTACTGACACAATAAGTTCCAATAGGAGACGCAAATGGCCTCAGGCAGAGTATTAGACGCAAAACAATTTCTAGGTGGTGCAGACAATGTAATCAACTTAGAACTACTTCCCGAACAAACCCAAACTTTTACATATGATTATAATGCAAATGTTAGTGGTTATACTTTTAGTGCAGACTACAGCATTGTGAATGTAGACACATTGACATACAATGTTGCAGATGGTTCACCTAATTATAGTGCAAGTAACGTAACAGGCTATTTTGCAAACATAGATTTAGCAGGAAATTCAAAAGTAAGTGTAGCAAACAGTTATATTGATACAAGTAGTGCATCTAGCGGAACAGTAACATTTACAATACCACCCAACAGATATCCCACTACAGGATATATCACACCAAGTGCAAGAAGTAATGTTGTTTTAACAAT
>TARA_R100001463_G_scaffold11755_3_pt1 | contig 13931 bp, 31 predicted proteins | sample TARA_R100001463 | Tara Oceans TARA_R100001463 (sample SAMEA2622242) | marine metagenome | biome: marine biome (ENVO:00000447); feature: deep chlorophyll maximum layer (ENVO:xxxxxxxx); material: "saline water (ENVO:00002010), including plankton (ENVO:xxxxxxxx)" | depth 40 m
TATATTTATTCCTGCGGTAGTTTTATAAATTTGAGCATCCCAAAATTTAGTATACTCTCCTTCAACAAATATGCCTAATTTGGGGGTTATGTTCCAACCAAGAATTAATCCAAATTGATAATCCTCCCATTGTTCCAGTTCTGAGTCTTCAATTAATCCTCCTAATCCCCAGTTGTTTCTGTTTAAATAACTGAAAGATTCATCTCCTTTAAAATATTGATGATAAGGGAGAATGTAATTAGCATAAGCATGAACCCATACCTTGTCATTATATGTATACCAGTCTGCTCCGATAATTGGTGCAAGTTCAGCAAAGTCATCTAATAATGCCCATTGTTCTCTATTATACTGATTCATTAAATCAGCAAAGACTGTTTCTCTAAACTCTAAGTCTGTATTGGCTACTATATTCCCTTCAGGGTCTACCCAATACCAATCAGATATATTATTTCCTAATGCATCTTGTTGTGTATAATATATATCGTCATAACCATATTCAAATCCTAAAGTGTACCAAGGATTTAAAGCTTGTCCGTTTTCATTAGTTTCATTTAGCCATATCTCAACTGGATTATATCCAAAAGCTTGTTGATGAGTTCTCGCTATTACTCCCGCAGATATACTAAACTTTTTTCCTATTGGTAATCTACCTCTTATCTCAGCTGATTGATATTTAAATCCTACATTTCCTTCAGCCCTGGATTCAATTTTAGCAATGTGATTTTTACCCGTATGCCTAAGAAAGTAACGGTGGTTTTCAAAAACCTCACCCCTCTGTCTTTCTTTCTCCCAATGAAATAAATATTCCCAACCATCAAAGGCAGCTGTTGGAGAAGATAATGCTACATTTTTTTCTGTTCCATCATAATAGGCTTTTTCTTTATTCTCATAATCAAAACGAGCTATACGTCTTATTCCTAATCCATACCTATAATCAAATTCATGATATTCAGTTGCATCTTCTACAATTGGAACATCATATAAACTTCCACTTGGGTTAGTTCTTACTACATAATCAATGGATTGTTTTTGGTAGGGATTACTTATATCTCCTGCTAAATAAACAGTTCCATATTTGAAAAACCCTTCGTATAGGTTTTTAAAAAATTTACCTTGCTTTTGTTTTTTTTCAAACCCATCTCTTAATTGTTCGGCTTGAACCGAGTCTACTTCTTGAACTACTTGAGAATAAGTAGTTAGAGCCACAAAGATTAATATAACTGATAAAAATTTTTTCATATTTAAAACTTGTTTTTTATTAATTTATTTATTTCTTCTTGAACCAGTTCTAAAGAGTTGTCTGGTAATTTTAAAGTAATATCACTTTCCACCTTCACTATTAATTTTCTATTATGATATAAACAAACAGTAGGTAGAAATTTTATTTCTTCTTTTTCAAAAACTTTAGGGTGATCGGTTAGGGCTAAACGCAATAAGTCTGCTCCCTCTAATTTGCTAATATCAATCTCATTAGCCTTTACAAAATTGGCAGAATATTGTACGACAACAATACCGTCTTTATAAGATTGTGCAAATGTAAGAGTAGGTATTAAAAATAATATTAAAAACCATAGTCTCATCTCTCTTTAGTTAATTCAAATATACGTTCTTCCAGCTTTTCTAATGTAGCTTTCATTTCCTTCACATCTTCTTGTGTAGTCATTATGGCATCCCGAATTATTTGATCCTTATAAGTAAACTCAGTTTTAGTTACTTCTGGTTTAGGCATTTCCATAGCTTTAGCTATATCAGCTTGTAGGATAAAATACATACTACATAATGATATGGTAAATCCTACTATCATGCCGATAGTTTTAAGATCAAGTGTGACTTTTGTATCTTCTCCTATTTGCTGAGCCATATTACCAAATTGCTAAACAGTTATTATCTGCTACTACATCTGTTCCAGTTGCGTATAATTGCAATACTTGAACTGGTAGATATTCGCCTACAGGGAAATTAGTAAATGTAACTATACTTCCTGCTATTGTTTTTACTTTCACATCTACAAATGAAGTTCCTACTGTCATAGTCCCTTCGCTACTTCCTACATATAATAAACATCCTTCTGAGGAATTAATCCTTGCAGATCCATTTGGACCTCCTAAGAAAATAATATATACTTCAGGGGAACTCATTATATCAGCACTTAGAGATAATATAGTTGTTGAATCTACCGCAGTTACGGTTGCCGATGTACTATCAGTAGTATTGTATACTATATCTCCAACACTGACGTTGGAAAAGTCAGCACCTACATCTACTAATTTATCTGCTGTAGTAGCAGTAGTAGTTCCTGTTTCTTGTGGTAAATCTGGTGCGGGGATTGGTATTGTGTCACTGGCTATTACACTTAGAACTAAGCCAGTATTGACGGTTATTTTTGGATATGCCATTTTTTTTATTTTTGAGGGTTAAAAATTCTCTTTATTTTTGATAAGGAAACATTCTATTGAGTGTATCCCTACGTTTGTTGCAACCACAATCACCTTTAGTGACTTTGTCTACAACTTTTTTTATTCCTGTGGCTTTAGTAAACTTTGCTACACTGTCTCCTAAGCCTCTTGATGTTCTTGTTCTTTTCATTTAATCTTGAGTTGAATTGTAATATGGATCATCACTTCCTGGAATTCCATCCATATTGGTTGGATTCATCGCACCATCTCCCATATCTACACCCTGATCTTTATTACACTTACACATTTTGTATGGACAAGCACCTATATTAAATAATAATTTAGATACCATCCAGTTCCAACAACATTGAAACTTACACCACACTCCTTGTAGCCATAATCCTATTTTTACTAATAATTTTCCCATTTATTTCTTTTTTGGTGGAGGGATAGTGTCAATTCTTCTTGGTATATAAGGCACATATTGTATATGAGTCTTACTGTCAATATGAAGTTCTGCTTTCTCCTTTTTTACTTTTACTTTTACAGGTTCTGGTTTTTTAACTTCTTCTTTTTTAGATACCTTTTTACGGGTAACCTTCTTTTTAGAAGTTACTTTTTTTGATTTTGCCATACAATTAAATTTAAATTATCTTCTTGCTTTACCCTTTACTTTTCTTAGTTTAGGGTTTTTGCGTTTTGCCGCAGGACTCGCTTTCCGAGACGCTGATGCTAAGATTGCTGCCGCTGCCTTTTTAGAGTATCCACCCTTTCTGGCTATTTTGTTTCTAACTTTTTTAAAACTCATAGCTTATTTTTTAAAACTATGTGTTTTCCAAGTAGACTTATGTCTATAAGACATACCTTTGTCTGCACCATAAGAGTGCTTGTACAATTTTTTAGACATTGCTTTAGATTCGTCTCTACGATCTTTCAATGACTGCTTATGTTTCCCTCTGTGTCTTCCACCTAAAGATTCATCCAGTCTTGCGTTATAACCTTGTTTCATTTTTATTTTTTTTATGAGTTAATATTAATACAAAGATAATAATTATAAAATATTATTTTTAGTTCCATCTGCCATCAAATTCTCTACGTTTCTGTCCACGTATAGAATCAAGCTCTTTTTTATATCTTTTATTTTCTTGTCTTTCAGCTTTTTTCTGCTTTCTTTTCGCTTTTAGTTTTGCAAGTAACAATTTAAGTTTACTCGGCTTTTTCTTTTTTTTATTCTCAGACATAATCTTTATTATTTCTTTCCACGGCCCAACCTATCTCTTAATGCTTGTTGTTTAGTCTTACCAGTTCTAATAGGTTTACACACACGGGTTCTTTTTCCATTTACTCTTTTCCATTTACACGTTTGTGTTGGAGGATCAGATTTTCTTTTTCTTCCACTTTCATTTTGCCGTGGCACTTGCCGTCTACGAATTCTACTAAGCCGAGTTTCTTGGTTAGCCATTATTAGTTTCTTCTTTTAGAAGGATTCCATCCTCTATTGTTTCTTTTAGGTTTTCTACAAACCTTTCTACCTCTTGCGTTAATTTTACAAGCTACATCTCGGGCTTTACCAGCAACCTTCTGAGACTTTCTTCTAAGTCTTGAAGCTTTTTTGTTTTTGCCTTTACTTGCAGCTTTCCATGCACGATCACCGATTCTATCGGATCTTTTCATTATGCGGTCAAATCTATCTGCCATAATTTTTGTTTTTGTGGTTTAGTTATTATTTTTTTCTACTAAGTCTTTTGTTAATCTTAGTTTCTTTTCTTTTAATTGCTTTTTTCTTTCGAACATTCTTTTTTGCCAGTTGGTTTATTTTAGATACACTTGATCTCTGACTGCGATTTAATCCTTTAACATTACTTGTTCTTAGCTTTTCATATTTCTTAGGACCTAATTGTTTTAAAAGTTTTGAAGCTTTTTTATCAATCTTAGCTTCATTCTTTTTAACCTTATTATACTTTCGTCTTGTGGCTTTTACTTTACGAGCTATTACTCTTGCATTTCTTTTCGTTGCCATAATTATGATTTTCTTTTTCTTGGATAACTTCTTTTTGATTTAACAGCAGTAACTAATTTTTTTCCTGAATCTATAGCTCCTTTAACTTTACCTTTCTTTACATTACTATAAACTTTAGAAGCTGCCGTTACTATTTTTCCCAACTTACTACCTGCTACTCTTTTAGCTGCTTTTTTTACTTTATCTACAGCTCTTCCAACTCCTCTTTTTCCTGTCTTAACTATCTTAGCTTGTCTTTTAGCTAACCTGGTAGCACGTTTAGTTTTTCCTTTAACATTTGTTTTATTGATTTTTCTGCTTAACCGTGCAACTCTACGTTTAGCACTTTTAGTTTGTTTTGGTCTTACTGCCATGATTTTGATTTTTGTTTGTATCTTTACAAAGATAAGAATTTAATTTAATGAAATTTAAAGGGGTAACCAACAGAACTCGAACTTCAAGAGTTAGACCATCTCATGATTATTTAAAATATTGGCGTGTCATAAGGTACTGGGTTAGAGCTAAATACAAATTAGGGACTCCTGAATTAGAGATGCTTTTGTTTTTGTATAGCGAACAAATATTTAATAAAAGTCAATTCAAACATTTTGAAGAATTAATGTCCTGGGATATAAAAAGATTTAATTATCTTTTGAAAGAAGACTGGATACATGTTTGGCGAAAAAGAAAGGGAAAAGAAACAACCCTATACGAGCTAACCTATAAGGCTAAACGTGTTATAAACACTATATATAAGAGATTAAATGGTGAAGAAATTGGAGAGTCGCCCGTTAATAATCCGTTATTTAGATTTGATGCTTCCTATATGGATAAGGTTTATAGAAATATGATAATAAAAATGAATAAAGAAATTAAAGAGCAATAGCTCTTATTTTTTCTTAATACTTGTTTTCTTTTTTATTCTCTTTAGTTGTCTCTTTGCTTTTTTCTCATCCTTTCTTTCCCATCTTGCATATTTTTTAGCAGCTTTAGGGCCGGAAACATAGGTGTATCGTGTAGTACCTCTTCTATTAGTTCGTGTTCGAGTAGCTGTTTGTTCTCCTGTCTCCTTATCTTTTCTCAAATATTTTGAACGAGATGTGGTTTTACCTCTGGTATTTCGAGTAGTGGAACTGGAACTTTTGTTTTTCATGTACTTATTTTCTTGAGTTCCTTTACTTTTAAATTGACTACCACTCTTCTCTTTTCTCTTCCCTTTTTTAGATTTTGTTGAAGAAGCTGAATAATGTGTAGAAGTAGATTTAACTTGGGTTTTAGCCGCCACTCTTTTTGCGTCTTTTTCTTTTTGTGCTTTAGTTCGGGTGTCTTTTATAAGTACAGGCTTTCCTTGTTTTCTTCTTTTGCGTGGAGTTACTTTAGATCGGACAACTTTAGTTTTTTGTTTCTTAGCCATAATACAAAGATAAGAAATAAAACTACATAACTATAACGACATTTCGTTCTTCAATAATAGTGAAGGTTTCATCTTCAATCAACATAGAGTGTCCAGAAGACTTATCATAATAAATAATATCTCCTTCCTTTATAACCTCAACTCTATTGCCTGGATTTACTACTTGTCCTTTGTGGTATCGAAAAGATTCTACATCAGCATTTGATAATAACAATCCAGAGTCTGTCTTATATTCTTCTTTAATTTTTTTTATCACTATATATTTACCTATTGCTTTCATTTATTGGTTTTTAAATACTGCGTATACTTTAACTTTTCCTTTTTGAGATATTAATTTTTTCTCTACTTGTTCATCTTTCTTATCTTCTATGGGAAGATATTTAGGGTTTTTAGAATTAAGCTTTCTTTTCTTCATGGAGTCTTTTATGTGTTACAATTGCATTTGTGCTCAAAATTGTAGTAGCTACAGAGACAGCATTTATTAAAGCGTTCTTTGTAACTTTAAGTGGATCTATAATTCCCATCTTAAACATATCGCCATAAACTTCATTCTTCACATCATATCCGAAGTTATTATGAAATTCATCTTTTTCTGCATTATATCTTCTTTGCCCCATTATCTCTGCACTATCTTTTCCTGCGTTTAATAATATTTGATGTAAGGGTGAACGTATTGCCTCACATACTATAGTATGTGCCGTGTTATAATCTTCATTATCTATTTTTTCTGGAAGCAAATCAAATGAGATGTTCCATAAAGTTAGTCCACCACCACAAATAATTCCTTCTTCCAGTGCTGACCTGACAGCACATACCGAGTCATCGACTCGGTCAAATTTTTCTTTTTGCTCAACATCACTATTACCTCCTACATATATACAACCGATAGCTCCAGCTAAACTTGCTATTCTTTGATTTATAAAATCTATTTCATTTTGTTGAGAACAATTACTTTGGTATTCTTTCAGTTCTTGAATACGATTATCAATTTCGTCAGTTAGAGCTGAGTGTTTAATAATGACAGATGAACTTTTACCTACTATAATTTTATCTGCGTGTCCAAGATCTGAAGCTTGTATTAAGCTAAGATCATCTCCAGTTTTTTCAGAAAAGTAAGTTGCACCAACTGATATAGCAATGTCTTGCATTAACTCGTGTTGTTTATATCCAAAGTTGGGAGGAATAATATTACAAAGCTTTAGTCCGTTACGCATAACATTTGCGGCTAAAGTATTTATTACATTAGCTGAGCACGTTCCAATAATTAATAACTTTTGGTTTTGTTGTATAATTGGTTTAAGAACATTTTCAATTTGTAGTATATTACTTATCTCAGTATCACACACTAAAACTTTTACATCTTCCAGAATACACTCATCTTTTCTTTGGTTATTAATAAATAAATTAGAAGTATAACCTCTATCAACTCTTATCCCATTTGTCACTTCTGCATAAGTTTCTGCATTCATAGATTTTTCAACTGTAACTATTCCACTATGACCAACTTGATTATATGCATCGGCAATTATTTTACCTATATCTTTATCACCATTGGCAGAAATTGTAGCTACATCTAATAGCCTGGATTTAGTTATTTTCTTTGATTGTTTTTTTAGTTTATCTAAAACTTGTTGTGTAATAGTATTAATGTGTTTAATTACTTCAGTCACATTATTCTCTGGAGTTATTTGCTTATCACCCGATTTAATAATATTTTCAGTTAATACTATTGCAGTAGTTGTTCCATCACCAGCCGTATTAGCTGTACGAAGTGCAGCATCCTTCATCATTTGTATTGCTAAATTCTCTACGGCATCATCTAAGTATACCGAATGTGCAACAGTCACACCGTCTTTAGTAATTGTTATTCCTGCTAAATGTTCAGTGGATTCTATTAATACGGTTTTCCCGCGTGGGCCTAACGTACTCTTTACTGCTTTTGAAATTTTAGAGATTCCTGAAATTAACTTTTCTCGTGCCTCATTACCGAAGTCGAGATTCTTGGGGATATAGCCTTTTGACATTGTATTAAAATTAATTGAAATTAGTTCAACAAAGATATAAAATTTAATTAAATATTTGTGTACGTTATGTTTGTTTTTTTTTACTTATATATATGTATATATATTTCTGTACATATATATATTTTTAATTTCTATTTTTTATTTTAAAATGAGCATTTTGAACATAATAAAAATAAAGTATTGATTATCAGGAAGTTAAGTTGTGTTCGTTTTAAATTAAACAAACATAGTTATGTTGAGAATAAACACAAAGCATAAAAAAAAGGAAGTTCATTACGAACCTCCTTCTTTTATCATGATCAAAACAGAACAATCGGGAAAGTCTTAATACTCGTATATATCTTTATCTCCATCCATTCGCATCTTTGCTCTTTCTATCCCATCAGCGATACAATCGATTTTATATTGTTTTTTCATTTGCTGTCTATACATTGCAGCTTGTTCAATTCCTGAACGGCCATCTTCTATGTTATAGTTTACCAGTCTTCCATCTTTGATGTATAATCCATCTCCGAAGTTAAATGCTTTCTTTAGTGCCATAGCTAATTTTTTTGTAAAGATAAAAAAAATATTTCACATATGTTGAGGCTGAGGGTTATGGGGGGTTATACGGTGCCAGGGCCATAAATTAAAATCGATTTTTTTTGCCTTCCAAACAACAATTCAAAATTTTTTTATGGGATTTTTTCAAAAAAAAGGAGGGGGTGCATCTACCTCCTTGTCTTGTTGTGTGTGTGTGTATGTGTGTGCTATCATATCGTTTGATATGAATGTATATAGAGGCTTAATCATACCTTCCCTCACCTACCTTCCCTCAATAAGAATAGAGAGAGACAGAGAGACATCTCTTAACACCTCCACGACTATGTAATTGACTAAACATTTCACCCTCAAAAAGCAAGAAAAATAGAGAGCATATAAATGCTTGATCCTAAGATACTTACAGAAGAAAACATCTCTTGTCAACCTTCAGCTTGGGTGTGTTATTAATCATTAATTAACATAGAATTTGTGTGTCTCATTAATTATACTTATATTTGACTATTATTAATAATAAAATATACACAATTATGAGAAAACAAATGAGTAAAAAATCCCTCAAAAACAAAACTGCCTATGGTGGTAAGATGTTGAAGATGGATGACAATGTCTATGCTTTGCGAAGAAAGGTGATGGATGTACTTTACGATATAAAAAGTAGAGGTTATAATATACCACGAATTGAGGTAAGGATAGTAGATGGCAATACTGATGCTTGTGCCTATGCATACCTTGGACAAAACATTGCACACTTTAACAAGAAGTATGTTGGGTATAAGAATTTGACTCAAATAGTATTACACGAGGTAGTACACGCAACATTTGGAGTAGGTGAGGTAATAGGATGTAAGCTAATGCATTGTTCTAAATTTTGGGAGAACAAGGTTAGTGAAAGTGAATCGTGGAAACTATTTGATATGTACTATCAAGAATTCTGTCCAGATTCAAGTTTTAGAAGTAGATTAGATGAGTTAGAGAAGGAATTTCAAGAATGGATGGATGAGAATGTTTATGAGAATGTAGATGGTAGTTTCTCAACACAAGATGCTCAATGGGGAAATAGAATAGAAACAAAGATTGATTTAAAGAAATACTTTCTACGAGAATTTAGAAGTGAGGATGAGATAAGTGATAGAGAGAAAAATTACAATCCTAATGAAAAATATATAAGAGGATAAATCTCAAAAACCTACTAACACCTCACTATGAAAATAGTGGGGTTTTGGTGGTAGAAAACGAAACCAATTATTAATTAAAATAAACAATTATGAACAAAAAAGAATTTTTGCAAAGAGCAAAAGCAATTAATGTAAAAGAATCAAGAGGACACGATGCACCATCGTGTGAATGGGATATCAAATTTGACAATGTCAAAGTGTGTGAGTGTTGGGATGATTCTTATGGAGGTGAATTAGATATAAATAATTTGCCAAATCAATCAATAGAGGATATTTATAATCAAATTGATAAAGAATCTTTATGGGATGAAGAATACCAATGGACTACAACACTTGAGTTATTAATGTATGAGCTTAAAAATATAGCTATAATGAAAAAAGATGAGAAAAAAGGTGTTATGATAGGAAAAACAACTATTTCAAACAATCCTTATCTCTATGATATTGTTGGATATAAAACATCTATTCCTACTACATTTAAAAGATGGAATGATTCAAAAAAGGCTTATCAAAAGATAATTGATGATGCTATTAAAGAAGGTAAAGAAATCCTTAACAAAGAGTATTTATCTACTTGGGGGTTAAAGGTGTAGACATCTCCTAACCTACGATTGCCTTGCATAGAAATATGCGAGGTTTTCGTGGTAGAAGGCAATAGTGCCTTAATTTAAAAACACAATTATGAAAAACAAACAAGTAAAATCATTTAATGATTTAAAATTCACACAACATCCTTATGGAGAAGGTGTGATGGCACAACACGAATTCCCTAATGGGAACACAATCTCTGTAGTAGGTGGAGACAAATTTTATGGAGATGGTGAAGCAACATTTGAGGTTTTGACTAACCTTGAATCACTTAATGGTGAGAATGGTGTATTAGGATGGCAATCAACTAATGACATAAACAATCTAATTGACTCACTACAATATAAGGGAGGAATAACACCTCGAGCTGCGAAGGATCTTTTAGAAAATGTGATTGAAAATCTCGAGAAATTAAATGAATTAGGTGAATCATATGCTCACTTTCAAAGTGCAAAATATATGAATCAAAAAATAAAAACAACATTAAGAATATTAACTAAATAAAACAATTATGAACACACAAGAAATCAAAAAATTTAGAAAAAAATGGGATTTTGCAACACCAAAATCATCCGTTAAACACCGAACATTTGTAGCACTTTTTAATCTTGCAAAAGAGGAAGATTATGGAAATATTAAGTTTACTTTTTCTCGTAAAGATATTCAAATGGCAATTTGGATTGCTCAAGGGAAAAGTGCAAAGACATTTGTGGTTAGGCAAGGATACTATTGCGATGCTATACAAAAATGGGAAAGTGAATCCTTACTCAAAAGAGTAGAGAAGAACACTTACACGATGACTAAAATGGGATGGCGATATTCATTAGGTACATATGAAGAAGGGGTTAAATTAATAAGAGAGAACAACAAAAACCTTGTTCGACAAAGAAAAGCACACCAAATGGAGAAGGCTATGATTTTTCACCTAAATGAATGTGTACATAGAGCAAATTGTTGGCACAGACTTGTTGGCACAGACAATATAGAAAACCATCATAAAAAGATGTTTAAAGCAATTGAAAATGCAATTGAATTAATTGGTGATCAACAAACGCAAGACAATGAAACCATTGAAGGTAGCTATGGAGATATGTTAACAGAAAAAAATAACTAAAACTAAATAAAATGAAAATAATTAAAACATTTAAAGACACAGAAAATTGGTTTGAAACTACCGAAGAAGAATTGGTAGCTAAGACTCAAGACATCTATCCTAATCCTATGCAAGTTCTAAAGGATGTAGGAATAATCCAAAGTATGTGGGCAATCTGGAAATTAGAAGAAAGAGATGAATGTAATTTCTGTGGTAGCACAGATTTAATCTATAACCAATCTCTATTAGATTCCTCATGTCAAGAATGTGGAGAATGGCAAGAAGGCGAATTATTAACTAAAACTAAATAACTATGGCAAATTTAAGCTATTGCAGATTTGAAAATACTGCACGAGATTTAAGCGATTGTGTAGAGGCAATTGACAACGAAGAAATAGATGAAACCTCTAATGATAGTGAAATAGAAGGACTACGATGCTTACTGCTTCTGGCACAAGAAGTTCTGGATAGACAAACAGAAATAGAAGCAATAATTGAAAGACAATAATTATGGAAGATTTAAAAGAAGCAATAAAAAGCACCTTGTTTTTATTAGTGTTAGCATTTCTGTTTTATATCAGTATGTGGATCTTTTATTAGACAATCGTTAAACACCCTTTCACCTCCTCTCGTTCATTCGTTAGGGGGTTGAGGTGGTAGAGGGATATTCCTCGCACAATTAAAATTTGACAAGCTATGAAAGATATAAAATTCTGGCAAGAATGCTTGAGACAAGCATTAAAAAGTAACGACACAATGTATGCTATGCATTGTGATGAAATGATTTACAAATTAAAACAAAAACTATGAAACATAAACAATTAACATACGATTGGGAGTTGTCTCCTAATAATATAGTAGAGGTTGATTATACTTATTCGCAAGAAGATGGCGACAGGTTACAACCTCCATACGAATCTATAGAAATAGATAAAATGACATTAAATAATGATGATGTAACAGATAGATTTGATAACTATATTGAAGAAATAACAGATGAAATTATTAACGATGGAGAATACAATATTGATTCTTCACTAAACTATTAAATTATGAGTGGAATATTTTACGAGAAGTATAAACCTATATATAATCATTTAGAGAATCCTCAATATAAAGAGAGGCAATTTAAGGGAGATAGTGTAGGTGCAGATATGTATTTTGAAACCTATGGAAAGGATTTAGAATATGTAAAAAGACACGACAATAAGTTTATTTGGACATTAATAGAGGTAGATGGAAACCTTATAATAAAGCAAGGTTTTCATTATGTAAATAGATTGAATTATCTAATTGCATCTAAACCTTATGTTAACGGACAAACTGAATTTATTGATTGGTACATTGAAGGAGATTTAAGATTTTCAAATGAACAAGAAAATCAATCACTATGAAGATATTAGAATTATTTAGTGGGAGTAGGAGTATTGGCAAGGAAGCAGAAAAGAGAGGACACAAAGTTTTTTCTACCGACTTTACCGATTTTCCTAATACAGATCTTGTCTGTGACATATTAGATTTTAATCCCAAACAAGTACCTTATAAAAGAGTAGATATGGTGTGGGCATCGCCTCCTTGTGAATCATTTAGTGTAGCATCTATTGGGCGACATTGGGTGAAAGGAGAGGTGTTTACTCCTAAAACAGAAAATGCAAAATTAGGCATTCAATTGTTGATGAAAACTATGGAGATTATAGAATACTATAAGAAGAAAAATCCCAACCTAATTTGGTATGTGGAAAACCCTCGTGGTAAAATGAGAAAATCTCCTCATTGGAACGATGTTGACCATCGGCTCAATGGAGTAACCTATTGTCAGTATGGAGATGATAGAATGAAGCCAACAGACATTTGGAATAATAATCCGATGTGGATTAGTAAACCTATGTGTAAAAATGGGATGCCTTGCCATACATCTGCACCTCGTGGATCAACGACAGGCACACAAGGAAGAACATCCTATTATGATAGAAGTAAAATTCCTTCACAACTATGTGAGGAAATAATAATAGCAACAGAAAGATTGTATAACCGATTATATCTATACGATATATTTTAAAATTAATAACTATGAAAAAACCGAAAATTTTTACCAATTCAGACCGCACATCATTTAAGTTGTGGTGGTTTACAGATTACAATAAAAAAGATGAGAGATTCCATTCGAAAAAATTTAAAACCTTAATAGAAGCTGAGCAATTTATCAAAGACAATCAAGATTGTGTGTTTGGTCAATCTTTAAAAGAGGTTGTAAACAACTCTTTTATCAAACCATCATTAATAACTAAAACTAAATAACTATGGAACAACAATTAGCAGAAATAGTAATGTGGGAAAAAGTCAGGCAAGATTGTAAATACCCAAAAGAAGATAACAATAATGGACTTATATATGGACTTTATCTTATAGATGATTTTGATGAGGATGATTGGTGTGGAGATATTATAGATGTAGAGTGGTTTGAAACACATGAGGAAAGATATAAAGTTATAAAAGAAAACAATTTAAAAATAATTAACCAAAACTAAATAACTATGGATATAGCAATAATAAAATATACTGAAGGCAATGGCCGAGAGTATATAGTTGATATCACAAATGATATTGACAAGTGGATAGTAGATAACAATTCCACGAGAGAGAAAGAGGATCATGAATCATTATCTACCTTTAATATAGAATGGAGAAAATTAAAACAC
>TARA_R100001463_G_scaffold43618_1_pt1 | contig 13927 bp, 9 predicted proteins | sample TARA_R100001463 | Tara Oceans TARA_R100001463 (sample SAMEA2622242) | marine metagenome | biome: marine biome (ENVO:00000447); feature: deep chlorophyll maximum layer (ENVO:xxxxxxxx); material: "saline water (ENVO:00002010), including plankton (ENVO:xxxxxxxx)" | depth 40 m
ACTGGATTGATTACATAAACTGTTACGCCTCTACCAGCTATAACTCCATCTGTTATTGTCAGAGTATTTGAAGATATTGTGTAACTATCTTGGTCTTGAAAAACACCATCCACAAAAACTATTAAATTAGTTTCGGCAGCTGGGGTATCAGATAGAGTAAAGTCTGTTTGTGGGCTACCGCTTGCATCTGCTGCGGTAAAAGTATCAACTGTAAGATTAGAACTTTGTAAGTTAATTAGGTTATCAATAATAACCTCAAGAGCCATTCCATTGGGTGGGGCAGCATCGAAGGTCAAATTTGTACCTGAAAAAGATAGAGTGTCGTGGTGCTGTAAAACACCATTTAAGAACACCATAGCGTTGGCTTCAACGCCTGGATTGGTTCCTATGTTATATGTTGTCGCTCCACCAGCTGTAGTTGCATTGAATACAGTCTGGTTTGCAGATTTAGCTGCAATGTTTTCTTGAATTGTTTCGAGAACTCCAGCAGTAACCCTACCTTCAGCAGAATCTCCAGACGAGAACGCTCTTGCCGTAGTGCTCTCTTGAGCACGGACAATAGTTAGAGTATTGCCAGACCTAGCAGTACACTTACATATTTCGTTGTTTGTTCCATCATCAAAAGTAACTAGGAAAAATTCACCAGCGTTTAAGCTAGGGAATACGCTACCATCAGTAACAGTAGCACTTGTAGCTGAGTTACTAAGGCTTGATGCAAGTGTCGTCTTGGCATTGTTCTTAAAAACAATTCCCACAGTAAAAGCCTCCTATTATATTAGCTGACTGTTACTGTCCAGGTAATTGTCATAGAGTCTGCTGATCCTTTGTTTACAACTGAAAAAACAGTTCTACACAACATAGTACCACCAGAAGAGGCATTAAATAAGCCAGCTTCTGTAACAGCACCCGTTCCTGTACCCGCTCCAAAAGTTGCAACATAAGTTACAACGGCACTAGAAACGTTTGTGCTTGTTAGAGATACTCTACCAAGGGCCGATCCTAATGCGGTGTCTGAAGCAGCTGCAGCTGTAGAACCACTACCAATCTCCATATGAGACATAGCAGTTGCTGAAGCATCTTTAATACGAGAAGCAACATAGCCCTTACCTGCGGTAACAACTAGGTTATCTACTTCTTGTACGACCTCACCATTGATTGCAATGGCAAGTTTACCTTTTAGTTTTAAATCATCATTTATCATTTATGAGCTCCTAATTTAATACAAATGTATTTAAAACAGCAGTATTCAAAATAGATCCCCCACCGGGAATAAATAGAATACTAACTGACTCCGATATTGTAGCACTATCTGAAACAGATTTGCTAAAACTATGCGCCAAACTTTCTGCAATACTTGCAGCGTCTGTAGGGTTCATACCAAAACTGTGGGCTAAAGTCTCTACAATTGAGGTTGTATCTTGTTGTCCTTCTGCAGAGTTTAAGTTAGTTATTTCAGTAATGCTTACTACATCTGCAAATACATCAGCAGCTGCTAAACTTAGTCCTTCTGAAATAGATACAGTATCACTAAGAGCTTGTCCAATATTAAATACAGGTGTGCCATCTGTAGTTGAAACAGTATCAGAAGGACTTAAATTAGCTAAATAACTAAGATCTTCACTAATACTTGGGGCATCTGTTATACCAGGCTTACTAAAAGCTTTTGCTTCAGAGTCACTAAATCCAATAACATTGTTTTTTACTAAGTCTGATTGAGTGGCTAAGTCATCTGAAGCACTTGCAGTATCATCTAAAGCTGCTGCATCAGTAAAAGTTCTAATGAAACTTACTACTCTAGCTAATGATTCTGACATTGTAAGGTCACCAACAGTAGATATTGAAGAATTTACCTCTCCTCCCATACCACTATGGTTTGTACAATAATAGAAAAGGGTTGTAGCTGTGCTATTTGTTACTTGTATTCTGGTGAAAGCACCGCTTGAACCTGGAGTTCCATTCGTTGTAACTCCTGTTGTGTATTCTGTTCCACTTGCATGACTTCCATTTGAGGTTTCACTAAATCTAAATGGATGATTTGAATTAGATGAGTCCGATTGATTAAATGTGTAGGTATTACCAGCAACTAAATGCACTATGGGTGTTATTACGCCATCAATATAATATTTATTTCCAGATCCATGATTATTGACACCAGTTGCTACTGTTACATCAAAAGTAGTATCTCCGTCATCTTGAACAGATGTTTCAGCTCCCATTCCACTATGATTGCTACAGTAGTAATGTAAATCAGGAGTTGATGATGTAACTTCTATCCTTGTGTAAGCTCCGCTAGAACCTGGGGTTCCGTTGGTTGTTATGTTTGTTGTGTATTCAGTTCCTGAATTGTGTGTTCCATTTCCAGTAATTGAAAACCTCAAAGGATGGTTAGAATTACTTGAGTCTGATTGATCAAATGTGTAAGTAAATCCTTCATTTAAAATTAAACCTGGGCTTGGAAGACCATCTATGTAGAATTTATTTCCAGATCCATAAACATTTGTACCAGTAGCAACAGTTACCTCATAAGTTTTGGTTGTTGGTGTGTTTGATACGGATGAGTCATCAACAGCTTTGCCCACATCTTTCGCATCAGACTCAGATACAGTTGCAGTGTCAGACTTAGCAGGACTAAACAGTTTAGCTAATTCTTCACTTATAATAGGAGTATCTGCTTTTGCTAATGCTGTAGCAAAGGCTTGAGAGTCAGTAAGCGTAGAAGTATCAGCTTTTGCAAGTGATACACTTTGAGTTAAAGACTCTGTAATTGTAGGAGTATCAGCAAAACCTGTTTCAAATAGTTTTGCTATATCCTCAGTAACGCTAGTACTATCACTCTTCCCTAATCCCGTATCTACTGAAGTTATAGCCTCAGACATACTAGGCGCATCACTAAATTCTCTAAAATACTGAACAACTTTAGTCAGATTTTCTGACATAACTGGTGCATCAGAAAGCGCTTTGTCTAAAGCTTTTGCTAGTTCTTCTGTTACACTAGTACTATCTGTTTTAGCAAGCGATGTAAGTAACGCTTGTGCATCACTAAACGATATGCTTTCTGCATTAGGAGAGTTGTATTGTGAAGTAAAGTAAAGGTTTTTGGTGTCAGCATCAACAAATACATTTGCAGCAGTTAAGTCGACATACTGTAATAGCCCTTCTAGTTGTGTAAATGTAACTACAGATTTAAAGTTTTGAAACGTAGTTACAGGACTCAGTGAGTCTGTATCTATTACTACACGTAAATTATTAGTGTCAAGAATGACTTTGAAGGCCATTTAACACCTCCAACGTCTTCTAGCTTGTCTCAGTCTTGAATTTGGATTCTTTGCAGCTTTAGGGAACTTTTTCATTTGCCCCGCAGATCTAGCACAAAAAGACTTACGTCTCTTGGCTGCTTTACTGCCTTTCTTTACTTTACCTGTTACAGCTGTTTTTAGTTTAGAACCAGGATTTAGTCTTCTATATGCTTTGACTCCAGCTTTTGTCATACCAGCACCAGACTTCGTAGAACGAAAGTTCTTCTTGTTCCTTGCAGGCATTTTTGATTTTCTTCTAGTAGCCATTAGTCAAAATCATCTCTCACTTTGAACTTTATAAAGTCTTGTACAGTCTGAATGTTGCCGTCTGACTTAGTAAATTCTATTTCACCTTCAAATGTACCAGCAGCTGTCCAAGTCCCAGAAGGGAATATAAGGCTACATTCACCAGTGCTAGGCCCTGAAATAGTAGCTGTTATAGTTGAGAGCACAGTAGTTTGACCTACTTCTCTAATACGTAGTTTTACAGAACCGCCTGACAAATTAACAGGGGCCCAAGTAGTGTTATCTTCCTCGTCTAAAGTTTTACCTGTAGCAGCTGTGTTGCTATCTTTCAAAGTAAAATTTAATTCTGGTAGTGTATCTCCTACTACTAATTTGACTGTACTTGAATATGCCATTTTAAAATTATACCTTAAATTTGATTATAGATAGGAGTGATATCTTTAAAATCTAAATCTCCTGTTAGTAAATCATATCCTTTTTCTACAGATGGGCCCAAAGGACCTACCCAAAAAGGATCACCAAATCTTTTACTCTCCATGAACAAAGGCATTGCAAGAGCAAAAGGACCAAAAACTCCAGACCTATCTAGTATTTCAAAACTATATTTATCCCATTCCATATCTTGAGACTTTCTATAGTTCTTATCATCTGGGCTTACTCCTGGTAAAACCCATGCTAGTCCAACTTTAAACCTTTCTCTTAAATCTAATCCTAACATACTTAACGGTAATAACGTACTTGCAGCTAAAAGCAGAGGTAATGCAGCTGAATTTAAACCTGCACCCTCTTTCACTCTGCTAGATGACTCTCTTAAGAAACCACCTACGATGTTTTTACCATATGCATAAAAGAATGATTTAAGTTGCCAAATCAAAGCTAACCTAGGGTCAGAAGCCCACACAGGTCTTTCTGCAGCATTTGGTCTTACAATAGATTCATCTACAAAAGTAGCTAAAGCTAACTTAACTTCAGGATGTGCTTCAACATTCTGAGAATCATTCCAAGCTTTTATCTGTTCAGAAGTTACATTTAGCTCTTGTAAGTATCTTTGAGATCTTACATCTCCTTCATCTGCACGTTTTTGATGTTCTAATAAAAACCTACGTCCCATACCTGCAGCAAAAATTCTTGTAAATCTTGTATACCACTCTAATCCAGTATATTTAAAGAATCCTTCTGCTACTTGTTTAGGAGTTACTTCCTTACCACCAGGTAACTTAATGCTACCAGACATAAAATCTAACTCACCCGCGTTGATATACATAGTATTTATAGCATCTGTAGATACTACACCTATGTCTTTTGCAAACCTTGCAGCTTCTTCTTTATTGTTAAAGTAATTAGCTAACTCTTTACCAAAGTTACTAAAACCACCAAACTCTTTAGATCTAAGAACTGGGCCTGCAAAGTCAGGCAAAGACGCAAACACAGCAAATGCCAGAAGCGTTGTAATGTTTGCAACTAACCCCCAACTGTTTATAAATCTAAAAGTACCACCCATGTTAGGATTGACTCTACCCATTATTGCATCTACTGCATCAGTAGCGTGTCCTTGTTCATTCTCAGGGAGTTGACTTATTAAATCTGCAACAACTTTAGCACCACCACGTTTGTTAAACTCAGAACGTTTGATACTGTTTGCTAAATATTTACGAACCGCGATTGCAGGTGCTTCTAATAGTCCTGCATCTCTCATTTCTTTTGTAGGTATATTTTTAAATAACTCAGCTCTTGCTTTAGCTAAACCTAAGTTAAACCTACCTTCACCATCAGTTTCATTGCCTTCTAGTAATGCACCATCTGGATCTGCAATCAAAGCTTCAACAGTTTCTCTAGCTGACTTTTCTGTTAGACCTTCATTATTTTTTACTAATAACTCAGCTAACTTATCTTGTAGTTCTGCATTTTCAGAAATCTCATATAAAGCTACTAATCTTGGAAAATAATTAACAATTTTTTTGTTGTTAAAAATCTTACCTAAATCTTGTCTATCATAGAAATCAGATAGCCACTCTCTTACTTGTCTTGCTTTATCACTAAGTTCTTCATTAGATTTTGTATTATCTTCTACCTCTAACAAAATAGCTTCGGCTTCTGGAGTAATTTGCGCAACATCATCTAGTTCTAAGATAGCACTAAGTTTATTGACTTCTGCATTTGCTAATACAATGTTAGCTGTTAGTAAACCAGTAGCACCTTTACTTTGACTAGGTGTATAAAATATATCTGCAAGTTTCTTTCCAATACCTTTATCTTTTCCAAGGCTTCTAAGAAAGTTATCTGCAGGATAAAAAATCTTCTTCAATACTCTAGGAGCAGAAGTAGGGTCATTTAATAACTCAGTAGCAGTTCTTTTTAAAGACTGTAAAAGACTTCTATTAGCAGCAGATTGCAAAGTATTAGGAACAGCCCCATCAATCATAGCCCTTGCATACCGTTTTTGTTCATAACTAGCTGGACTACGTACAGGGTCTTTGACTCCATCTTTATATGACTTAACAACATTTTGTATGTAGTCATTGAAGTCAGGATTTTGTTGAAATCTACCAAACACTTCTGCTTTTACTGCAGCAAATGCTTGTCTAATTTTATCTGCTATTCTTTTAAAGTAAGACTCTACTCCATTTTTAGCTTTTACATTTTGTTTTCTAAGTTCACTAAATAAGTAAGAAGCTACTTTATCGGAATACCATTCTTCGTATGCATGTTCATTACCTTCTTGGTATAACTCTGGAGCTCCTTCTTTATTTCTATCAGTTAAAAATGCTTGATATAACCTGTCACCCATTGGGCTATCCAAAGAGTTATCTAACTCTTGTTGGAAAACAGCATGTCCAAACTCATGAGCAATACCAATCATTGCTAACCCTTGTTCTACTTTTCCAGGATTAGGACTAATTTTTACTAAAATAATATTTTCATTACCAAACGAAATGAACCTAGCTCTATCATTAGAGTTATTTAAGATATTTTGTTGTGCTTTTATAAAATTAAGATTTGGTATGACACTTTTTGTTAACGGTAATACTTCATCAAAATTTACATCAGAAGGGAAAATTCTTATTTTCTTTTTTAACTTAAAGTTGTTTTTAACAATATTAGAAATCCTATTAACAAACTGAGTATCTCCAAGTCTTTGTGCTAAAGATGGGAAAATATCTACAGGTTTTGGTGATTGTGTTCTACGTTCTGGGCTACCTAATTCATAAAAAGTAGCTGCTTTATATTCAGCAGTTCTTTCTTGTTCAGGTGTAGCTTCAGCAAAGTCGCCAGTGTCTTGTTCAAAAAACTCTCCTTGATCAAATCTAGAAGGTGTCATAATTTTTTGTTGAGGATCAGGTATGTTTGGATTTATCTCATTCTCAACAAAAGTTTCTAACTGTTCTAAAGTTTCAATGTTATTAAATTCTTCTTGTAATCCTTCTTGTTCTACAATTCCTGACTCTTGAACTTGTGATTTAAGACTATTGAAGTCAGATTCTTGATTACCCCTAAATGGTGTTACACCCCTGCTTCCTGGTTGTAGTTGTTTGTAAGAATAGTTCTGAGCACCAACTCTATATACAACAGCGTTAGATCTACTAAAATCTAAATTAAACTGTTCCTGTCCAGGGAACTGAAGTTCATATCCTTGTTCTAAAAGTTCAGCATATATAGCATTGAACCCTTCTTGAGCAGACTGTAAATCGCTAGCTCCTTGTGTAGCTTCACCTAATCTTGTATTTATTCTTCTACCTAAGATAGTTAAAGCTGGCATGTAAACAGGTCTAAACTGATTAGATCCAGGTGTTTTTATTTTCCAACCTGTAGGGCTTTGTCCTTTGAAAACTCTAGAGTCTTCAGTTTCTATAGCTTCTGTTACAACTGTTGGTATACCTAAACCTACTTCTACTTGACCATCAGTAGTGTTTAGTCTTTTTATTTCGTATCTTACATTTTCTGCCGCAGAATCTATTGGTTGTATAACATAAATGTTATTTGGATTAGCTTTTGAAAAGTTTGTGTATGCTCTTAACAAAGCATCAGAATAAAAACCACGTTCTAAATCTCTGTTCATTTGATCAGAGTATCTAGTAAATGGTGGGAAATAAGATTGAGCTTCTGTTTGAACTTCGGCATCTCTTGACGCACCCCTTGCCCAACCATCTCCTTTCTGTACTCCAGAAACAATATCTCTAGCACTGGTTTGGGCTTGTCTTATACCGGGCTCGTTCTCTGCAATATTAGGCACTTCAAATTGAAATTCTTGCAAAGCTTCTTGTTGTGCTAGTTCTTCTGCGCCATCATCCTGAACTATTTCTCCTTCATCATCTAACTCAAATTCACCTGACCCCCTAGCTATAGGGTCTTGGTTTCTTCTAGATAAGTGATCATCTAAATCAGTAGATATAACTTCGGAGTCAGGAAATAATTGTTTAGCTTTAGTTTTTACATTTGCTTCTTGGTCTATAGTTGTAGATTGATACCAAATAGCATTTCCATTAGCATCTCTAACTTCTACAACTCTGTCTGCATCAGGTAACCTACCATGTGCATACCCTAAAATATCAACTAATACAGCATCTTGAGCAGTCCCGTTATAAAGGTTTTCATCAGTAACTTCTTTAAATCTGTTTACTTTTGCACCATCTAAACTAAATAATACTCCTGCAGACTGCGGCCCATCTTGAGCTGCAGAGTGTTGTGGTATTTCTGCTAATCTTTCAGCTAACTGAGGATTAGCTGCTAACACTTTACCTAAAGTTTCTAAACTTCCCCTATCTATAAATACAGAATCTTTTCCGTTAGTAGGGTCTAACATAGCTTCTATTTGTGCTTTTATCCAATTTTGAGGCTCTGTAGCAACTTCACCAAGTTCAGTAGTACCATATCTTTCTTTTAAAAAGTCTTGATACTGCTCAGCTTCATATCCTTCTTTTACCTGTTGTCTAGCTTTATCTACAATAGTATTACCAGTAACTGCATTTAAAGTACCAGCAATAGTTCCACCAGCAGCACCAATACCAACACCTCCAAAAAACCCAGCAAATAAAGCTTGTGCTCTATCTAGTTTAGCTTGTGAAGCTTGATAATCTTCATCAATTGCAAACCTTTGTTGGATTGTAAGCTCTTCTTGTGCTAATTCAGTACCACCTTCAATAGCTCCTGTTCTACCAGCACTACTTCCAATAGCTCCTAAAACTCTCTTATGAATAGGGCCAGCACCTTTTTTCTTAACAATATTAGTTAACCCTTTGAAGACTAAGGCTTCTGCACCCACTCCAATTGCGGCAAAAGGAACTCCAATACCTAAAGATTGAAAAGCTTGCACTGGATCAGTCATGTCTTGATCAGCAAAAGTACCAAACGCAATACCTGCGCCTTGTGGGTATTCTTGAGCTACAGCACCTGCAACAGCTCCACCTTTTGCACCTGATCCTAATCTAAGTTTTTTGTATGAGTCATATGCTCCCTTTACTAAATCTTCTTCATCTGGATTAAGAGTTTGCCCTTTCATTTTTTTAGTCAAAGCTCTTTTTACTTCTTTCTTTGCAACATTATTAACTAAACCTTTTGTTACACCAGTAAGTCCAACAACAGCTACACCTGCACCGGCACCAGATACTGCGGCACCAATACTTGCAATTGCAGATGGAGCAAACTGTCCAGTAGCACTAGATACTTGGTTTATAAAACCTAAAAAGGTAGGATTTTCTAGAAACTCATCAAACTGTTGAACATCTGCCATAGCCATGCCAGATTCTCTTTCTAATTTTTCAGCAGCATATAAGTTTTTTTCTAAGGCATCTTGGTCTCCTTGAATAGAGTTACCAATACCTTTGAAATACTCAATATTAGCAGCTAAATTATAACCACCTGATACAACACCTTGTTTGAATACTTGTACGGGATCTGTTAATTCTGCTCTACTAGCAGCTTGTTCGGATTGAAAAGTGTCTTGCTCTATATCTCCAGCAGCAGTTTTTGCTATTTCACTGAAAAATGTATCTTTGACGGCCACACCACTATCTCCTTTTCGCTCTACTTAATAAGTAGTTGGTAAGTTCGCCTTGGCCAATGATTTCTGTAACGTCATTCCAATCTAGACTTTGATCTGCTTCTACTTGTGAGCCACCTCTGCTTCTAGTAAATATCAAACGAACTGGCCTTGCATCTGCATTTGTATTTGGATCTTTATCATATTCTATTGCAACGTTATCCATAGTGTTACCTAAAGTATCGCCAGCAGAACCCCTAAGGAAAACATCTCCAAACCAGTCAGCCACAGAATCAGATCCTGATTTATTGGCTGCTTCTAATAGAGCTTGAGATAAAATACCATCCATTAATTCTTTATCTGTAGTAGTTAGGTCTTCAAATCTTTTATCTTTTAAGAACAGAGTAGTTTCAGCTTTTAATTTTTGTATAAACTCAGGGCTATCAAAACCTTTTGCCCCAAGATCATATAAGCTCTTTAGTCCACTATATTTTTCATCAGTTAAGCCGTCATAATACTTTTTCATTTCGAACTGTAGCCTATCTCTAGCAGTTTGAGCATTTGCCATTTGAGTAGAAGTCACACCTGGGCTACCAGTTAAAGCTTCATTAATCATGCCTGCATACAAATTAGCAGATAACTGTGGGTCTTTTTGTCCGTTTTTATCAACTATAGACCAAGAAATTAATTTAGCAGCGTTCCTAAAAGCATTTTGACTAATCTTCCCAGTCTTAACACCATCAATAAGTTCTTCTTTACTATTAATATTGAATTTCTGTAAAAGCTGTCTGACCTCAGTCACTTTTTCTTGATCTAACTGATCAATAGTTGCTTGGTTAGCTGGATCACTAAACCATTTAGCTGCTCCTTCTGCATCAGTAGGAATCTCTGGTAATTCAAACGATACATTTTCACCAGTATCTTGTTGAGTCATACCACCTTTCAGTTCGTCTACCTCGGCTTGTATCTCTTTTCTCCTACCTTCACTAAGATTAAGCTTTGGATTGTTTAAAAGTGCTTCTTTAGTAGCTATTTGCTTTTTTACTTTCTCTGTTGCTTTTGCATCAGCCGCTTGTTGTGCTGCAGTATCATCTGCAATGTTTTTTCTAACTCTATCTATCTGTTTTTGTTGTTGAGGTATAAGATAACTTTCTCTTCTTCTCTGTAACTTCGCTAATTCTCTTTCTTCTTTTGGAGACTTATCTTCTTTAGCTTCTAACTCAGCAATTTTTTCTGCATTTACTTCTAGTAAACGGCTATTGAAAGAAAAATTCTTTTTAAAAGCAGACCTGAATCCAGGACTTAAACCTTTAGAAAGTTGATCTATTTCTTCAGCTGAGTAGCTTTGTCCTGCTTGAATGTTATTTATTAAAGGTAAAGCATCCTGTACCTCTTTTTGACTAGTATCTAATACATAAAACTGATCTGATGTACCTTTGATTGTACCTTCTTCAGTGGTTGTTACAGGTTTTGTTGTACCTTCAGGTGTGCTGTCTAAAGGAACTTCAGGTAATCCAGACTTAGTAGTACCTCTATTTGGATTTATACTTTTTAGGTTTGGGCCCAATGATCCTATTAAACTTACAAGCGCTTGACTGTTTTCTTCATTTTGTAATGCATCTGCAGCTTGTAATTGAGCTTTAGCTTGTGAATTATTAAAATTCATATTATCAAGCATGCCTGCAGCAGTTCCTGAAATGCCATATTTACCAATACTATTTAAAATAGCACTTTCATAAATTAATTCTAATGAAGATTGATCTAAAACAGCTGGACCATCTGAAGGGTCATTGGATCTGCCTGTAGTAACAGGAACTTTCCTACCATCAGGAGTAGTGATTGTTAATATATAATTAGTAGCAGCATTATCACCTTCTCCTACTTTTACAGCGCTAGGTAAGTCTTCAAACTTACCAGTAACTGTCTCACCAGTATTAACATCTGTAAATTTTCTACCGGCTTTTGCTTCTTCATTTAAAAGATTTATAAATCTATCACCACCTTGCATGTGAGCTTTTTCTAAATCTACATTAAAGTTACCATCATCATCTAACCCAACCACACCACTAGTAACTAAATAGTTATTAGTGTCTTCTCGTTGGGTAGTAGCTCTACGTTGTTGGGCAAGATTCATTCTCGACTCTTTTTGAGCCATAGTGCCACTAAAGTCCGATAGTGCGTTTTGGATTATGCCTTGTATATTTACTGCCATTTTATTCTCTTATATTGCAAACGCTAAAATAGCGGCTGCTCCTAAAGAACCAGCTAGTCCCATCATTTGAGACCTATGTGCTGCTTTAGCATTTCTGTATGCTGATTCTTTTCTAGCTGCCATAGCCGATGCATCTCCTAATCCTTGTAAAGCATTTCTGTTAACACCTTGTCCGATATTAATTAAATCGGCAAGTGTTGCTTGATTTACTTCTCTTTGAGCTATTCTAGCATTATTTAACATGCCAGCTTGGTTAGTAGCTCCACCTAGAGATAATGCTTTTGCTTGTTCTTGTCTTTGTACAGCGGTTAAACCAGCCCCACCATATCTTTCAATATTTCTTTGTTGTATTTCTCTAGCTATTCTATTTTGTTCAGCTGAGTCAACTTCAGCCCTATCAATTAAACTAGTGTCATTTCTAGAATCTATTAGCCTTTCTTCAAAACCTCTGTAGTCTCTTACATAATCTTCGTAATCACTACGCGTAATGTCTGCGTAAACTTGTTCAGGATCTTCAACATTAGGTAACTGTGCTGTACTAAAACTAGCATTTCCGCCATAACCATATGGTGAGTTATACCCTCGCATTAATCCATTCATGATTGCGCCTTCAGCTACCATATTTTTTACCAGTTACGGGATCATAGTTACCATATGACCCTACTCTTAATCTACCTGTTAGTCCGCTTACTCGATCCTCACCTTTGCCTCTAGCTGTTTCTAATCCTGCAGGTGTAAAGAAACTTCCGCCCCCTTGTATATTTTCTGCACCTTGTGCCCCGAGGTTAGTAGCTAATTTTAAACCAGCAGCAAATCTTGCATCACGTTCTTGTTGTCTAGCTTTTGCAAATTCTAAATCTTTAGTAGATTGAATTTGTGCAGCTCTAGATAAACCGGTTGTAGCATCTGCAGCTTGACCTCTAGCAGTTCCTAATACACCAACTTGACGTTGTCTCTTTGCTTGTAACGCTTGAAAGTCAGCTTGTGCTTGTTGTGAACCTGCGGCTGAAGCTAAGTTAGCTGCGGAATCCACAGATCTAGCGGCTTGTATACTAGGTCTAGAAGTTAATGCCTGCATGGTATCTGCTTGTGCTCTACCTTTTGCAGTAGCAGAAAAATCTTCTTTCTCCGAAAGGTCGCGCATTTCACGCAACAACGGACCATATTTTTGATCAAAGTAATCCTTCTCAGCTTTTGAAACAGCTGCTTGAGTTTTTTCCGCCTCACTTGGCTTGTAATCTTGTTGTTTTGGTTTATTGCTCATCTATCTTCTTTGTATATACTCTAGTATTTAAATTAAACCCTTGCATAATTGCATACTCTTCCATTTCTGGAACAGAGGATCTAGCCTCAATAAATTTACAACCTGCATTACGTGCAAGCTCTTCAAACCATTGTACATGTTTAATCCAATTATGTTTACCAGTTTCGTGTACATAAGCTATCCAAATTAATAGTGTTTTATCACTAGTAAAAGGGTCTACCTCTGTGGTTAAAACCAAAAATCCTATTGGGGATGTAAACAGTTGAGCTCTACCATTGACGCATTCACTATATACATCCTCTGGTATAAAAGTTAGATTTGGATCTGCATCTATAATTGATTCGATCCCTTTTCGTATCTCACCCCAGCATTGTCTTATATCTGCAATTTGAGGTTCGATAAACCCCTCCTGGTTAATAATCAATCTCCTTGCCGTACCTTCTATACCTCTTTCTTGGATTTAATCCAACTCCTTTATATTTAACTAGCCTTCTTACTCCAAGATCCCCACCTCTAGCTCTTGCCTCTGCTTCTTTAACCTGTTCATCAAAAAGGTTTCTGTAATCAGCAGCTGCGCTAGGGTTACTCCATTCTCTAGCGGGTATTCTTAAGAGTCTCCATAGGGCTCCAAATATAATTCCATCTCTATAATCTGTTGAAAAATCTGTATCAATGTTGTTTGAAGATCGTGTAGGTTTAAGAGCTACACTAACTCTAAATCCATTTGTTCTAGTTACGTTAGGGACAGGTGCGACATAAAACATGTCTGGGTTTTGTTGTAAGAAAACTTCTGGAATACCAGTTCGGTCACGCCAGTCAGGGTAATTTAGTTCTAAACTACGTGGGCTGGTGGGGTCCATGTCTTCACCATCATAAGTCATCCAGAGTATTTGATGTACATCAGTACCAGTGGGCTGGTCGAATTCATATTC
>TARA_R100001463_G_scaffold21943_4_pt1 | contig 13916 bp, 12 predicted proteins | sample TARA_R100001463 | Tara Oceans TARA_R100001463 (sample SAMEA2622242) | marine metagenome | biome: marine biome (ENVO:00000447); feature: deep chlorophyll maximum layer (ENVO:xxxxxxxx); material: "saline water (ENVO:00002010), including plankton (ENVO:xxxxxxxx)" | depth 40 m
CTTCATCATCTAAAGTTTCTTTCATCATTGCTTTTTCAATTGCTTTACCTCTAGTTTTTTCGTAGTCAGATAATTTGCCATCTTTGTTTAAATCTGCTTTTTCAGGATTTGTGAGTGCGTCTTTAATTAACTCACTTAGTCTATCATTTTTCATAGATTCTGCTTGTTTTTTAGCCATATTAGTTGCACGCCCATACATTACAGCTTCAGCATCTTTACCATATTTGTCAACAAGCGCACGCTTGTTTTTTTTCATTTTCATTATGATATCCTCTCTTTTATCGAGTTCTGCTTTAGTAAGCTTTTTTTCGTTGAGCATTATATTATTTTTTATCTTCAGCTACAGATGCTTTTCTATATTCTGAAATAAGTTTTTTAATGTTACCAAGTGCTTTTCTTGCACGACCATGAGCCGCTTTAGAGGTACCAGCATGTTCTACTTTGAAGGTCTCATAAAGCGCATCAATTTTGTCAAAAATTTCTTGCGTCATTACTTTTATTTTTTTAAAATTATACTTTTACTACGTGTTTTCTTGTAAAATAAGTGATTGTATTACCAATTTGAGCCATTAATTTTTCATCACCTAATTTTTCAGCTTGTTGTTGAGCTTTAGTTAAAAGACCTTGAACAGCTTCTACTTCTTCAGATTCACCTGGAACAGAAGTTTTAATAGAAATATCTGACTCAGTTTCTTCGTCATCAACTTTAACATCTTTTTCAATGTCAATATCAATGTTTTCATTGTCTTCAACTTCTACATCTTCTTGCTCATCCATTTTATCCATTTCCTCATCCATGTCTTTCATTTCCTCATCCATGTCTTCCATTTCTTCTTCAACAGTAGATTTACCTGCTTTATGAGGTTGTGGATTAACAGGACCGCCATCAGCATCCATAGTGTATGAAGGGGAATTTTGTCTTCTAAATGAAACTGCATCTGCTTCATCTAAATCATCAGACATTTCAGCTAGAATTCTTTCTTTAATTTGAGCTTTAAATTCAGATAATTTCATTTTTGATGATTTCTTTTTCATATCACCTTTCATTTCTTCATCCATGTCCTTCATTTCTTCAGACATATCTTTTTTATACTCTTCTTTAACTTCCTCATCTTTTTTAGCTTCTGTTAAAAGTGGGTTGTTTTTTAAGTAATTTCTGTAGTTAAATTCGTTTGCCATTTTAGTGTTTATTTTGTTATAAATATATAAAAATTTATTATTGTTATTATTTTTTTAATGAGTTGAATATTTTTTCTTTTAGTTCCATTAAATTTGGACCTGCGGGTTTAGATCTTGGTTTTCCATCTGGTGTATAACCACAAGAACCTTCATCCATTGCTATTGCCTGATTGTAGGTCATTTCTTTTCTACCTGTTAATTTAGCAATTTTACTATCAATACGATTTAATTTAGCACCATACATATCAGCAATAGGTCCACCTTCTGGTTCAGCTTCTTGCTCCATATCTCGCATTAATTGTTCTCTTTCTTTTCGCAACATACCTATTTGCTTAATCATATCAAGAGATTTTCTATCTGCTTTTGGGTTCATTCTCTTGATATTATCTATTTCTTTGTCAGCTTTTTTATTTGCTAATTTAGCTGCTCTCATTTTTACTAAAACAGGATCATTCATATCCATAGCTTCAAATTGAGATGATTGTGTTCCTCCTTTTGGTGCTGTATAATCTTCTGCTAAATCATTAAACATTACCCACAAGTAAATATTACCATAAACTCCTGCTGGAGATGAATCTGATATTTCGTAATCTTCTATATAATCTTTAAATTGAGTGTATGTTTTAAGGGCTGCTGCTTTTGCTTTTGCTTTTGAAGCATCAATTTGGTCTGTTGTTTCTTTACCAAACAATGCTCCTGGTCCAGGTCCATTATAATGTGGGAATTTAAAAATTGTTCCGCCTGTTCTTTTATCTAAATATGAAGAAACTTCATCGTATCCTCCAACAAGATCATCATGATACACATCAGCAGCAAATAACATTTCTCTAACTAAAGCAAGAGTATCTGGGTCAAATGTTTTTGGTTGGTTAAATTCTTTTAAATATGGTTGTTCACCGTCTTTATTGTATGAAGTAAAAGTAGAACTACGCATAGCGTCAGTTTCTTTTTGGGCATTACTTTTAAATTCTTTAATATATTGCTCTCTAAAATATTTAGTTAATGAAAAGTCCTCAGCCATGTTATTTTAATGTTAATTTTATTATAAATATATAAAGACTATATAAAATGTGCGAATTTTATTTTTTTAGATTTTCTAAGTATTCTACTGTTTTTTCTAAGCTTTCTAATACTTTTTCTTTATCATAACCGCCAACCCACTTTTCAACATCACCCTGTTCTGTTACATAAGATTCATTAGACACTGTTAATTGGTCTTCAACAAAATCTTTAAAATCATTAATAAAAGCATCTAAATCTGAATTGTGAATATTTTTTTCATATATTTCCCATGCTCCTATTTTTTTTAAATCAGAAACAAAATATAAAAAACAATCATAACATTTTTTATGAATTTTATAATAACTAGCATCAAATTTATGTTTCATTTGCTTTTTACAGTTAGGGCAAAATAAAGGAGTTTTAATAGATTTTTTTATTTCATCATATTTAGTAATATTTTGTTTAATACCATCTTTAATAGTCCATTTACGACCATTTTCTTCCCAAATATCACCTTCTTTATAAAATGTATCTTTTTTAGAATAACCTATCCCTTCAGTAGTTCTATCACCAGTATTTCCTTGTACTAAGTTTCTAACACGTTGTACATCTTTTTTAGAAAATTCTTTTCTTAAAACATTATCTTGACTCATAAACCTAATTCTTTTAACTTATTTATTGTTGAAGCTGTGTCAGTATGTAATATACCAATTCCTCCAGCTTTAATCCATTGATCTACATTTGATTCTCTATCATCAATTAATATGCTATCTGGGTCTGCGTAGTTTTGTTTATTTGCAGCTCTAGCTAATATTAATTTAGTTGAAGGTAAATTTCTTTTTCTCCAAATTCTTTTACCCATTCTAGAATAATTAGATCTTGATGGTGATGATAATAATACAGGTTCATACTTTTTAATATAATTCCATAATTGTTTACCATCAGACATCCAATCCATTCCAACCCAAAATCTTACTCCTGTACCATCAATTAATTCCCAAAATTTATCTTTACCAAATTTTTGTTCGTATTCTGTAGGGAGTATTCCATCTGAAAATCTTTTAAATCTTTCATTAAAATCAACTAATACACCATCCATATCAGAATAAATTTTATAGGTTTTTTGTTCAGTTATATCTCTATAACTTGTACCTGATGGGAAGGATCCCATTTTTCTTAATGCTGCTTCTTTAGTTTTATAAGGTCCAAATTCTTGTCTTATACCAGGTGAAAATGGATTATCTTGCATAAAATAAAATTTACCACCTTTTTTATATATAGCCCTATATCTAGTTCCAGAAGATTTACCATATCCTTTTTTTTCATTTAATTTTTTCTTTTTTAAACGTTGTGTTTTTCTTTTTGATGCTTCCTTACGTTGTTTAATATAATTAAATGCAGATTGTAATTTCTTTTTCTTTTTAGGATCTTTAGTTCTTCCTAATGCTGCTCTTATTCTTTGATGAATTAAATTAATTACTTGAGATTGACGAGCATGGGATTTACTTTTAAATGAAGATTTACTTAATGTATCTACTACATCTTGTCTTGTAGAAAATTTTATTTTTACTGTATCAGAAGGATCTTCATCAGTATATAATCTACGTCCTGATCCTTTAGGTTTTTTACCTGTACCTTTTTTGGGATCAGCTTCATTAACATTAGTTGTTGTTTTTAATGTTTTAGCTAATTGTAATGCTTTATAATATTTTTGATTTTTATCTCCTAACTGAGCACCTTTTTTATCAGGATCTTTATCCATTTTCTTTAAACGAGCAATTTCTTTATTAATTAGAGATAATGGAATTTTTTTATCTTTAGGAATACCTAATCTTTTTCTAACAGTACCTTGTTTTAAACTACCTGCTTTTTTTCCTTTAGCAGCCATTTTTTCATAAGTATCTCCTTCTTTTAATTCTTCCTCTAATCCTCGAGCTAATTCAAGAGCATAAGCAGTTATACCAAAAGGATCTGGTTTAGATTTTTTTATTTTTATAGGAATTAATGATCCTCCTTCTTCAATATCATTATTTAAAGAATCTGTCCAATTTCTAAATGTCATTGTACCTACTAAATTAGCTTCTTGTTCAATCTTATCTAAATTATCATCTTCAGTAGTATCAGTTGTTTGAATATCATCTAATCTATCTTCTAGAAACTGAGTATGGTGAACCATTTCATGGGAAAATGATCTAACTATATCTTTAGGGTGTCTACCTTCTGTATATAGAACTATAGTTTGAGTATTTGGATCATAGTAAGCTGTTTTGCCTAAAAATTCTTTTGCATTTTCAATATCACCATCTATAAATTCTACTTTAGGTAAAGGTTCTATATTTCTACCTTTTTTTATCATATAATCAGTTAAATCCTGAATCATTTGTTTATAATCTATATTCTGGGAATATGTAGCGTTTTCTTTTAATACAGGAGAAACTATGTCAAATACTTTACTTTTATCTTCTTTTGATAGTTTTTGAGGTAAAAAGGGAGTAAAATATAATTTACCTTTTTTAGCTGCTTCTCTAGCATTTCTTCCTCTCATACCCTCATCTTGAGTAGTAATAATTTTTAAATCTAAATTATCATACTTTTCAGGATTCTTTTTTAATGCTTTTGCTCTATCAATTATATCTTTATCATCATCATCAGCACCTTCTCTTCTACCAATTATCCAATAAACAATATCTTGGGGATTATTTTTAGCAAAACTATAAATATCACCAATTGGCATTTTTGATGGTTGAATTTTAACTTTTGGTGGTAAATAATCTTGATAAATTTCCCATATTAAAATAGCTTCAGCTTGTGAAATACCATTTCTTTCTCCACCCCCTACTAATATAATTAATTCATCAATTTCAGGATATTGTTTTAAAGCTTCATCTACTACTTCAAAATGTCCCCCAATAGGTGGTTTAAAACCCCCACCATACAAAGCAACTATTTTTTTATCTTCTTCTAATAATCCTTCTAATAAAGATCTTGTTAAATGATTCATTTACCTAAAAATTGTTTTATTTTTGATTGTGCTTCTTCAGCTGATACTGAATTGTCTATTATATTTTTTACTCCATCATCAGCTAGTAAACCTTTTATTTGTGCATTTATTTCAGCTTTCCTTTTATCTGATCTAGCTTGTGCTTTAGCATCTTTTGGTTTTGTTCCTTGTGGTTTAAAAGGATCTAAATATTTTTTTACTATTGATTCTAAATCTTTTAATTTTTCATCTTTTAATAAATTTGAAACAGATACAAAATTATTACCAAAAGCATTTTTATATTCATCATAATTTTTAGTAACATCATTCCATGTACGCATTACAATAGCAGGAGCTAAACTTCTATCTTCACCCCCAGATTTATCAAATCTATCTTGATTTTGTTTTAATGAGCGTTCTAGATCTGTATAAACGTAAAGCATAAATACTTCATATCCTGCTTTTTCTAATTCATCTTTTAATTTAAGAGTAGCTTTACTTGATGCTGCTGTTCCATCTAATATAAATGATTCCCTATTAGCTATTGCCTTAGGTAAATCTTCATCTTTTAATTTAGATGTTGCTTGTCTCATTAATTTAGCTGATTGACTTCTTTCTTCAGGTGTAGCATTTTTTAAATCTAAACTTACACCTGCTTTCTTTAATAGAGGAACAAAATCTAAATCTAAATTATATGTGGTTAATCCTGAGAGGTCTAATCCTCTTAAAATAAATCCTTTACCTGCTCCAGGTGCACCTGCTAATATAATAGCTTTAGGTTTACCAATAGCTTCATTTAAAATTTCAACTAAACTTATCATATATTTTTATTATAAATATTATAAGTTTCTTTTTACTGTAGTTTTAAATTCTGTGAATATTGGGGAATGTTTTGGGTTTTCTAAATCAAATAATTTTTTAACAGTATTAAAAATATCAATATTTTCTTCTTGTGTACGTTTTGATTCATACATTTCCCATCCTTTACCTTGCATTTTATCTTGAGATTTTTTTCTTTTTGATGATTTTAACCATAATACTCCATAGTGGTCTGCTGTTTTACCATAACATTCTTCATACATTTTACCATAAACCGCAGTTTGCAAATCATATGTAGTTTGGAGATGATTAGATGTTTTAAAATCTATAATCCATAATTTATCATCAATTTCACAAACCATATCACAAGTACCTGCTACTTTTAATTCATCTGAAAATAAATGTACTTCAGTTTCAATTAATGTTGGTTTATATTCTTCCCAAAAATCAACAAATTTTAAAAACATTTGCCATATATCAGGATTATACATTGGGGTGCCATTTTGAAGAAAATTTAATTCTTCCCCATTTAAATAATCTTCAATCATTTCATGTACTTGTGTACCTTCTTCACCTGCTTTTTTAACAATCCAATCAGCTGAGTATCCTACTTTTTTAAGCCAATCTTGGAAATGTTTTCCTTTTGGATAATAACTTAATACATAAGTTACAGATGGATAATATTTACCATTTCTTCTGTAGTATCTAGCATCGGGTAAAGTTATTTGTTTTGCATCTTCACTAATTTCTAAAATCCTATTATAAGATTTTTTTATATTTCTCTTTTTCATATTGATTGTAATTTCCTTTCCATTAATTGGTAGGAGGTTAAGGGGAATGTATTTTGGATTAACTTTGTAAAATCATGAAACCCCATTTCACTAGGATCTTTTTCTTTAAGATCGATTAAATAAACTTCTTTTCCTTCATTTATAAATTCTTCTGCAAATTTAACTGCTTGCTTCATAGCATCTGTATCTAATGCTATATATATTTTTTCAATAGTAGATGTTACTATTTTTTTCATTAATTCAGATTGTATATTTTTACCTAACAAAGGTATAGCATTACGTTTAATAGCTATAGCATCAAACATACCTTCACATATAACTAAAGGTAAATTCCAATTAATTAAATGTTCATTAGGTATTATATTTCTTGACGATTCTGGATTTTTATATTTTATATATGGGTCCTTTTCAAATGATCTACCTGTATAATAATTCAATTGTCCATTTTTATCATATGAGGGTATAATAACCATTTTAGCATATCTACCATATTCACAATATCCTATATTATATTTTTCAACATCTTCAATAGTTATACCTCTATTTTTTAAATAAACCCATGCTTGTCTTCCTATTATATTTTTACTATTATTAATTATAGGAATAAATTCCTCTGGTAGTTTTAAATCATATTTAATTACTTCTATATCTTTAACTTGATAACCAGTTTTTACTAATGATTTTAATTCTGAAAAATGCTCAGGTAGTGCTTTTACTTTTTTAAATAAAGTATTTAGGTATTTTCCTTTTTCATTACATACCCAACAATGCCAAGGATGATGACCTTTTTTATTATCAGTAAAATTAATTTCTAATTTAGGTTTATGATGGTTACATAAAGGACAGTGAAATGCTCTATTGCCACGAGCAGTCATTTTTCCTTCGCCTAATACTCTACTTACTAAGCTTACAAGTAGTTCATTTATCATATGGGGAATATACAACTATTATTTTGTGTCTCCAAAGTCACGTGAAAAAAATTTACCTAATATATTATCATTAATATGAGCACTATATTTATTTTCTAATACTTCATTTAAAAATAAATGCTTTGTTTCATAATATGTAAGTAATTTTTTATTAGGTACAAATTCTAATATACGTTTTTCCCAATTTTTCCCATCATTATCTTTTTTAGATAAATCTAATATTTCTTTTTGGGATCCAAAATAATATTTCCAATCGGATTCAGTTATTATTTTTTGTTTTTGGGGGGTACGGCCTTTAAGACCTTGTTTAGATCTTTCTTCTTTTAAAGCTTGTAATGCTTTTTTACCTAATTTTTTATTTCTTTCAAAATAAAGAACTTTTTTACCTATATATCTTATGTCAGTAGGTTTGTACCTAACTTCATAGATAAACCCATAAGTTCCTTCTGGCATGTCTTCTATTGATGTTATAACCCTTCCCTGGTACATCCAGGTAGCGGTTGTTGGCATGTTTATCATTTAAGATTATTAATGTGATTAATTTGTATCAAATGCTACTTGAATTTCTAAATCAGCATTCATCGGTACTTTTGTAGGTACTGATAGTTTTCCAATAGCTAATAAATTTTGATCATTATCATATAATCCTACTGTTGTAATATAAGGACTAAAATAAGATCCTGTTGCAAAATCTTTATAAACATAATTTGTACCTAATAGAGGTGCTTCAGATTGACTTCCTGATAGTAATGATGGGTTTAATGAGTATCCAAATTCATTTTCTCTTATAACACATTTATATTGATTTTCATATAATTGAACTGATGATGAAAATCCTACAACAGCAGTATTAAAATAATCTGTTCCTGAATTATAACCATCTAAATTATTTAATATTAAACTTCCTATTCTAGCTATACTAGAATTAGAATTACCAGGTGTACCATCACCATTATATGAAGCGGTTACTCCTGTAAGAATTGCTATTCCATGTTCATATATAATATTTCCACAATATTGATTTGTGGAAGATGGAGAAGAAGGATTAAATTGAATTAAATTACCATTACCATCATCAACTACATAAATTGTTTGTCCTGTAGATTTAAAATCAAAATAAAAACTTTGAGGTTCAATATTATTACCATATAATTTAGAGGGAATACTAATAGCAGTAATGTAGTTAGTTCCTGGTGCTATACCATTCCAAGTAATTTCTTCTCCTATTAAAGCAGCTCTTGTTTGGGTAATAGTACTTGATAAATAATTATCATATTGAGGGCTTTTTACTGCTCCAATAGGTATATTATTTGATCCACTAAGACCAACATCAATATTATTATATGAAGCAAATGTATTATTTTGAGAACCTTCTAAACCATATAATAAACTTGAAGTAGCAACTGCACTTCCAGACATACTTTGAAAGTAATTGGAATAATAAAGTTGCATTACACTTGAATAAACAGAATTTGTATTTAATTTATTTACAAATCCTGTAGCATTTTGAGAACCTGAAATACTAGTGCTTTGCCAAAAAGGATTAGTAGTTGTTTCAAATATTAATTTATTAGCTGGGGGTTGAGTACCAAAGTAAATTTCAATTCCTACATTTGATGCTGTCATAGCAGCTCCTGTAAAACTAAATCCTTTATTTGCAGAAAAAGGAGTTATTACAATATCCTTTGTAGTAAATTGTTTGTAAGCTGACATACATTTTAGTAATCTAATTTAACTCTAACAAGTAATTCTTTTGTAAAATCTTTAATTAATGGTCTACTTAATTTTGCTACAGCACATAATTCATTTGAATCGTTATATAAACCAACTGTTGTAATAAATGTTTGAGGATTATTTTGCATTGTATCCCATAATAAAGCTCCTGTTGAACCTGATACAAAAGATGGATTAGATGAATAATTAAAGTCTGCATTTTGAGCTCTTACAAAATAGAAATCAGAAGATAATGTTTCTTGAGAATTTAAACGGAAAGAATTACCTACTACTGCACTTGCAGATATTGCTGCAAATACTCTATCCATATTATCATCATTTTGATTGCTATTTCTTGTTGTTCCTAATGCAATACCTTGACCAGCTACAGGACCATCTAAAGCTTCACCATTTAATAATAATAAACCTACATCAGGTAAGTATAAACCATAAGATCCTGATCCATTAGTAAAACCATTAGCATTTACTCCTGTAAATACTGTTCCTTCAGATCCTGAAACTATTTGATATACTCTTCCAGCATTACCAAAAACATCTCCTCCACTTATTCTACTATTATCAGTTAAATGTACTTCATCTGTTGTACCTGCTTTTCTTAAAGATAAAGCCATAGTACCTAAAGCTAAAGATTCTTTATATCTAGCTCTTTCAAGTGATAAAGCATAAAAATATGATGAAGTAACATTTCCGAATGTAAAAGGAATTGTATCATCACCTAAAACTATATTTTGATATTGACCAAATATAGTTGAAGATGGGGATTTACCATTAACTAATGGATTATATAATAAACTTCCACTACCTACCTCATCAGCATAAGCAATATCAAACTGAACTGCAGCTGCTGTTTCTGAAGATCCTGTTTGGTATACATGAACATAATATTGTCCTGAATTGGATGATTGTTGAACTGATGATGTATATAATTCTGTAAGTCTAGGTGCATTACCACTCCATACAGTTCCTGTTATGGAATCTACATTATTAATAATATCACTTGGTTGAAATTGAGTAAAAGCTCCGTTAGCCATATTTTTTAGTTTTTATATTTATTGCATTCCTGCTGATTTTCTTAATTGAAATGGAACTTGTAATCTAGCTCCTGTATCTCTACCAACTATAGTTAAAGTAGCATACAATACAGTATTAGTACCAAATACATTTATTGAAGTTGCATTTAATGTAAATGTATTACCCGTAACTGTTTTTGATACATTAGTTCCTAAAGTTTGTTGTGTATTTAAAGCGTTACTAGAAGCAGCTCCAGCTCCTAAAATATTAGCATATGTAATATTTGACATAGTAGCAGTATATCCTCCTGATTCTGCGTTAGTTCCTTCAAATGTTTGTGTTTGAGGGGCAATTAATGTAGATTCTCCTGTTACTAATTGAATTACATTTGTTCCAACAGTTAAAGTTGGCATTACTGTAGTTGATCTAGGTAATGTTACTAATTTATATTTCATTGTTTGTAATTCATTAGGAAAAGCTTCTAATACAGGCATGTTTTCAATTGCTTCCCCATAATAAGCAGATCCTGATGGATGGTTTGGATTATATAATGAATAATCTACTTCATCATCCGATAAAGCAAATTGTGTTATATTAAAGGCATTACCACCTTGAGCTAATAATTCTCTTCCTTTTTTAGTTAAAATAGCATCTACTGTAACTACTTGGTTATTTAAATATCCCATTTTTTATTAGTATTTTATTATAAATATATATTTTTTTTGTTTTTATTCCAAATTAAATTATCTAATTGAATTGTTAGATGTATCTTCAGTAAATACATTTTCTGATTTTAATTTGTTGATTAATTTTTGAACATTTCCTTGTTGTATTTCTGTTAAATCATTTGGAATTAAATATCCATCACCCGAAGGTGTAATTTGACCCCTAGATCCAGATGGTTGTTGTAAATTTACAACTACCCTATCATCAGCAGGTATTCTTTTTTTAATAGTATATGCATGTATTATACCATTAGGTATTTGATCTTTTAACGTAGCAGGATCTGGTGTGACTTCTAACATAGTAAAATTAAATGCAGGGTCAGTTAGTCTCCAAAGTAAAAGTCCAGCTAAAAAACCATCTGGATCATTTAATTGTCTTTGTATTACAGGTCCCATAGAAGCCGATATTTCATTAACATATATTGGAGCGCATAATCCTGTTCTTACCATATTATTAGTAGTTCCAATAGTATAAGAAGAAGTTAATGATGTCATTTGTACTGAGGGTGACCCATGAACTTCAAAAGAAATTCCTATGTTAGATGCACCAATTTTAGTAACACCTGTTAAGGAACCTGAAAAAACTGCATCTTCAAGTATATTAACTGCATTCGGTCCACCCCCCTCGGAACTTCCAAAAACAGGAATACTATTGCTTATCATTGTTTCATAACGTTTAAACATTGAATCCTGTGAGTATACTCCTTCAGCAGGCAATACAGATGAAGTTGCTAAACATATTTGACCATTTGCAGGTACACCTTGTGATCCTGCTTGGTTAGTCACAAGTGGAGAAGGAAAACGCATATTAGGAGCTGGTAATCTATATCCTAAAACTGTAAAATCTTGTGTAATGGTTTTTTGGGTTAAAGTTTTTGAAGCTTGAGTACTTGCTCCATCCTCAAATAAGATGTCTTGTGGAATAGTATATGTAACTCTTATTTCATCTCCTCTTTCAATTATGAAGGGTTTTGAGAAGTTTTTGTATTCCCCAACAAATGAATCTACGTAATTATACTGAAAATAATTCTTATCATCAGCTCTTTCTTCCTCAGATAAAACAGGAAGTACAAAGGGAGATTTACCTGATCCCGTAATATTATCCTGTAAGTTAGAAGTTGAGGCAGCTAATGGAGCTGTGTTAAGAAATAGTCCACCTAACCCAACAGCATAAGGTGGTTCAAAAGTATAAGAAGCAGAATCATTATTAGGTATTACATCACCATTTTTAATAGCTGTATTTAAAGTATTTAGTACTTGTAAATGTTTTCCACATACATTTACAACACTACTAGAATAAGTTCCCAAACCCGGAACATTATAGAAATCCCACTCTCCAATACCCTGTATGGTTCCAATTGTACCTCCTAGTTCTAACAATCCATACCCTTTTTCAATACCTTCAGCATTCATTGGACCAATACTTTGAGTTAAAAATGCCCATGGATTTTGGAAGTTTACTATTTCACCCAAAATGTTAGGTCTAAAAGTACTAATTCCTAAGTTAACATTATTATTCCCCTGTACAGATTGATTTATTTTTAAAGGATTAAATTCTGTAGAGTTTGATGATCCTGATGATTGTATTTTATTATACAAATAAGCAAAATTACCATTCCAAACATTATCTGCATCAACATAACTAGCTGCATTAGGATATCTTTGTTGAGTAATAAGTTCAGTAAAGCTACCTGTTTGGCGGTTAGTAGAATTAGCTACCCCAGAACCTTCCCTTATAGGCTTATACCAAGAAGGATTAGTAAATGATTGAGTAACTGTTATATTACTTTCATTTATTTGATTTGTGTGTTTTGACTGAAATTCAACTGCTGATGCATATATTTCTTGAGTTCCTACTCCTAATTCTGTATAATTAATTGTTAATGAAGAAGTATTTTTAAAACGACTATTATCTCCAAATGTAAATGTTTTTGATGGGTTATTATAACTTACTGCTAATTTTCTTCCAGGCATAAAGGTAGTTGATACTGGAATTACATTACTATTATTACCATTTATTAAGGAAGATGTTATTAATGGTGATTGTTGTCCTGTTATATCTTCAAAAGGTACTTGAATTAATTGATCAATATTAAATGTTGTAGAATTGAATGTTTCTCTACTCTGTATTGAGGATTTAAAATGTGCAAAATAAATTGGATTACGATCAATTACAGCAGTTTTACCATAAGAAACATCTCCTCTCCAACTTCCAGTTTCATTATTAGCATATCTAACTTTATTTTGATTAAATAATACAGGTGTATTTGCTCTTCCTTTTTCTAGTAAAGTAATTGATGCCTTACTTTGTGATGGAATTCCTGTATAAAAATTATAATCTGCACTTTCTAATAAACTTCCATTATATCTTGGATTTGCAGATGAAAGTATTGTATAATTACTTTCAGGTACTTGCGAATACTCTAATAATGCATCAGCAGTAGCTGTACCTTCCCATCCTAATTGTGAAGATGAAATAGTTAATTGATAATCATTTGGTATTCCTTCTATAAAAGAAGATCCTGATGGTACTGGATCAAAATCCATATCCAAAAATCTTTCATTAAATCTACTACCACTTACATTATTAATAATAGGATTATATGGTGAATTTTGGAATAAGAAACTTGAAGAAGGTATAATAGTAAATCCATCATTTTTATAAAAATGTTTAGGACCTAATGATTTCTCCGCAACTATAGAATTAAATTGAACTGTTACAGTTTTACCAGCTGTAACAGCAGAC
>TARA_R100001463_G_scaffold73261_1_pt1 | contig 13854 bp, 19 predicted proteins | sample TARA_R100001463 | Tara Oceans TARA_R100001463 (sample SAMEA2622242) | marine metagenome | biome: marine biome (ENVO:00000447); feature: deep chlorophyll maximum layer (ENVO:xxxxxxxx); material: "saline water (ENVO:00002010), including plankton (ENVO:xxxxxxxx)" | depth 40 m
GCTTTGGCTGCGTCTACTGGGTTCTCATCTAATACGAATATATTCATTCATCATCACTCCAATCTATCTGTGCTACAATCTTCACTGTCTCAGGTGCAGTGTCCGATGAGAGATGTGTGGTTCCCCATTGTCTATACGTTTGAGTAAGAACCCACAACGCGAAACTGTTTGCCAACTTCTCAATTGATTGTAGTGAGAATGTTTCCCTCGCTCGCTCAGGTGTTACTGAGATTCTATCCAAACGGAATCCCTGTATGTCGCCTGAGAAGATAGAGGGGTCATCTATCCCTGCCTTCTCTGCATAGAGATTAATCGCATCTTCTAAGTTCATTCGCTCGCCTCCATATGTGAGCAACATTTCTCTGCTTCCCACTTATCAGTGAACGGGCTTCCGCACTCACCACATTGCCATTGGCTGAATAGATATGCTCTGACCATTATCTCACACCCAACCTTCGTGCTGCATCGCTCACCATCAATATCCATTCTACATTCTTCTCCATGTTCATCTCCGTTCACTCTCCCATAGTTCTCTTGCCCAGTATGCTTCCTCAGCACACTCCTCGCAAAAGTTATCAAGGTCTAAGTCCAAGCGTGAATCGAACGCTCGTTCGCAGTTTTCACACATGAACTTGTCTCCATCATCATCTTCAATTGTCATCGTTCTCAACTCCATAATACAATGCCGCTTTATATATTAACCAACGGCAATCGACTAACTTGTGTAACGCGTTCATGCCTTAGTCCTCCTTTCGCTCAGCGCTTTCTATCTCATCTTCGATAGACGCAATCGCCTCCACGAGACGAGGGAGCATCTCCTTCGCCTGTTGAATTGTCAATCGCACACCGTGTCTCGTGTGCTGGTTACGTCCTTCATGGACATTCAGGATGCGTAGGTCAAGCCAGTGCTTACCATAATACTCAATGTGAGCAAGGCGCACGTCGCCCTTACCATCCTTCCACTTACCCTCCATACTGGAGGTGCGCCATAACGTTCTCTCGTCACTCATTTCAACCACCACTTATCATTACGACTCGCTGACTTCGCAAACGGATTATCTAAACACTTACGGCAAAGCCGAAGGTTAGGATGAATCGCAACCTTACGACCGCAATGATTGCACTTACTCATTCATTCATCTCCATCCAACTTGAGAGAGTTTCAGCCATGTCACAGGCTTCTCTACCATGATAGGTTTTGTCCCATGCACCCACTAACTGCTTTACCAAATCATGTAGTTCACGCAACCGCTTGACTTCTGCTTGTAGGTTCATGTAGTTATCAACCATCTTACCTGTGAAGTATCGGCCTTTGCTTCCTTCGTATTTGTCTGTGTCAATCATTCCTCTTCGCCTCCACGATTGATGTCACAGTATGTGCCCCACATCCACGGTGGAACTTTGTCACCAGTAAGCGGACAGGTCTTACCAACAAGTATGCCGGTCGCTCCTGCCTCTGCTGTCTCTAACATCTCAGCACGAGTCATCGCCCTAATGATGTCACCATTGGAATTGTGATACGACATGAAGTTCTCATCACCAGCGATGAGATTGTAGTCATCAGGATTCATCATGATGTCACCTGATGGAGAACCCACCTTGATAGCCCAGTCCTCAATATCAGTTGTCTCTCCGTTGTCCAATAGAATCTCGCGAGTCCCTAAGAACACAGGTGGACAGAATCGTAAATCCAAATCAACAAGTCGTGTGCCATCGTCAGTCGTCCACCCTTCTGCAATCTGCTGGCGCTCTGCCATCTCACGCATGTATGCTTCTTCGGCAGTAAGTGCGGCTGATGTCACCATGACATCATCATCTTTGACTTCGATGTTCACAACAACACAAAGACGCTTGAGTCGTTCGTGATGGTGTATCGAATCAGGATGGTCAACACGATGCTCAAGGGTGAGTGAGGTTTCATCTTCCTTACGGTAGCGTAGCCCCGTTCCTTCCGGTCGCCATATCGCGCCGGGGGCCATCGTCTGGAAATGCTCCAGCATCCACACTCTTAGTTCAGGTCCAAACTCTTCTTCACTCATCTTCATCATCCTCACATTCTATATTCACTTCTTCTGCCTCAAACAGATAGTCATCATATGGCTCACCAAATAACTTGTGAGTCACCCATAGTTTTTCCTCAAGTTCCTCTGCACATTCTGCCTCAATTTCCCCTCGATAAACCACTGTAACGTGGTATGTTTTCATTCTTTTATCTTTCATTATATCCAATCCTCCAATCTATTCTCCTCATGCTTATACAATAGGAGTGTCTCACAGCACCTTAGTGCTAGGTAGTAATGTTTCTCAAGAAAGATTGTGAACCCATCGGTGGGGCTAGTAGCGCACAGTGGGCAGTCGTCTACGAAACCAGTCAAGTCCATCATCACCATACTCACCTTCTCTTTCCCTCGCTCGTCTGGTAGTGTCATTTCAATATACTGTAGGTGAACCCTTGACCCATCAGGTAAAGTCCACACACCATCCTCGTCTACATCACAGGGTTTTAGGTCACCTTCAACCTCTCGACTCATCACTCTTCCTCCTCAGGAGGGGCTACTTCTACCACACGGTATGGGCCTCCCTTCGTCGGACTCGTTGTCAACTTCTCATCATGAGGAGCAATCACAGCAGGAGCAGCGTTACGATACATCATATGCAACTGAGCAGGATGCATGTATTCCTCAGGGTGATAAACACCAGCGAGTTCATACTTGTCTTGCATGTCGTATTTCACTATACTGAATGACATACCATTCTCATTATGGTCCAACAAGTCCTTCTGCAATCCAGTGTGGGAGCGAGCACTCAGGAAGCCACCATTCTCAAGATGAGCAGAGCGGATAGCCACGATGAATGCCTTCGCTTGTTCAGGAGAGGCAAAGAGTAGACCGGTCATTGGTGCTACCTCTGTGCTGCTCCATGAGTTTCGCCACGAGTTCCAACCTTTCACCTTCACACCATACTCAAGGATTTCATCGGCTGGTCGCCATACGAAGTCAGCAATCTCGTGACCAAAGGATGTGCGACTGTTCACCTTAGTGTATATCCAACCGTTAGCAATCTCGTGTTCCTTACGCTTCTTGCTGTTCGTATTCTTGATTTGTGAAGTCAAGTCAGCAAGCCAACTCCAATCACTCCATGAGAATGTAGCGTCACGGCCCTCGCCATGCTTAGCCACGATGTTATCTGAGCGCTTCAACATACGCTGTAGGCTCTTAGAGATGAAGCGAACAACCTCCTTCTCATCAATAGCATGTGAGAGTGAGCGTGAAACCTCACTCCATAGAATAGTGCCACTGACTTTCTCAGGTGTGTCGAAAGCATAGTCACTGAACTGGTCGTGGTTCCAACCTGCGTAAGTTCGCTCACGATGCCAAATCGTGTCGAAGCCATCAGCAGTGCGAACCATGCCCCAATTATGTGTCATTGGCTCGTCGTGATGCTTACACTCCTTGTCGGGGTCATCGGCCCACTTACATTCACCACGGGTGCTAGAGCGACTCTTGGTGATATCATTATCGTTCTCGATAAGGAATGCTCCGAACTTGTTGAAGATGAACTCACGTAGTGGTCTGAAGTATTCCCAAGTCATGAAGTGTTCTGTTGTGAGTTGGTATGTAGTTTGGTTCGTCCTCACTGTGCACAGGTCAAAGAGAGGGTCGCCCTCCTCAACACCATGTCCCTTTAGAAACTGAGACATGGACATCGTGTTGTAGTAAGAGTTATGGAACTCCAACTGAATAGGCTCTCCCTCAGCGTCTCGTTTAACCTTCAAACCAGCGAGAACTTGTTGGTATCCAATGATTTCATCATGACCACAGGACTCAACACCCGGTGTAGGGAACTCACCATAAGCAACCTTACCAGTCATCATGACTGCTGCACTACGAGTGAACGTGTTCACCATGTCCACCTTAGACAATTCTACATCAGGCCCAACCTTCATCAGAGTGTAGGCAACAGCCGCATCCATCGGCCAACACATGTCAATCGCATTCTTAGTGCGACCAACAGCGTGGTCTGTAATGATGGCTTCATCACTGAAGTCCACTGCATTCTCCACGATACCTGCGCTCTTGAAGTCGTTCCAATTCTTCCATCCTGTCCATTCTCCTTTACTCATACAATCACCTCCGCCTCGTTTGATACGGGCGATTCGGTTTTAGTTACCTCGGTTTGTATGAAGCCATTGTCATAGTCATACTCAAGTAAGTCACATAATACAGTGACCTTTGATTCATCAACGTATTTGGAAATGTCAGACGAAAAGTGGCCGTCTTTGGTTCGCGTCCAATGAGCAAAGCCCCAGTCAATCGTTATGACTTCCCACTGTGCCATGTTCACTCTCGCCTTCCGTATTGCCTGTCTAAAACGTGGCTTATCTGTAACAATATCTGAATTGTAGAAGTAGACGGTTCGTATTGAGGTCATAGTGCGAGTGACCTCACTCCCATCATACATCCAAATATCATCCTCTGATTCCTTTGCATTCTTACTCGTGACATGAATAGCACCAGTGTTTTTGTTTCGTATGCCGAGAAAGTATGAACCGCTATGCACGCTTTCCTCATTACCGTGTAACTTAGGCCGGTCCTTGCCTAATATCTCGTATATTTTCTGCTCGTTTGTTTGTTGTGTCATGTTTTGCTCCTCCAATTGTTTTCTATTTACAGTGCCGCTTTATATATCAACGGCAATCTTCATGCTAGTGTGACATCCTCCCCGGTGTCTGTTTGCATGAATGAGAGAGGGTCGCCCTCGACCCCAAGTGCTTGCATCAATGATTCCACCTGAGATATATCCTCAAGCGAGATAGAGAGTGCAGGTGGGTTGAGTTCCATTATGTCCCAGCCCATCTTCTCTGCGAACTCGCTCGCAAGAGCGACGAACTCAGGTGTTGTCTTACCATCATCAAGCATGGGTTTGATTCCACCCACCTTGACGTATGGCCGAGCAGGGTCGGCAGACATTCGTAATTCATATGCATGCAACACAGAAGGTGGCACATTCATATCAGTATAGAACAATTCCCATGCAACTAAGTCAGGTATGTCTGTGTGCGCATCTAATGTGGTAGCATAGTGCTTCCAAGATAGATGGTCGGGACTATCCTTACCTCGCATCACAGCATTGGACACCGCCTCTCTTCGCATGGAGAGGTAATCTTGCACACGCTGAGGTAGAGATATCTTCTGACCTACCTCATACTCGTCCAAGAGATACTCCTCCATCTGTTTGTAGATACTCATTCCTCTTCGCCTCCTTTGTATGCCATCACGTTATCGCTATGTATGATACTCACTAAGTCAGCACCCTGTGCCCACTCAACAAGTGTCTTAACCACATCACTCTGACCCTTCATGTTCAGCATCGCACCCTTAGGGTGGTTCAATTCTGAGCCACGAATCAAGAATTGGAATTGGTTCTTTTCATCACCGGGAAACTGCCATAGTTCCATTGGTGCGTAGAGTGTCTCCTTACTTGCGGGACTCTGCTCAGAAGGTGTCTGCCCGCTGAGCCATGAGGTCAGTGCCTGTGGCGCTCGTAGTTCAAGTGCGATACCATACTTACGATTGACCGATGGTCCTACACCTTGTATGTGTAGTGCGTTCATATCGTATATGCATCTGACTTGCATTCTATTGTCTCCGTATTCATCTTCCATGTTTATCTCTCCATATTTACAGTGCCGCTTTATATATCAACGGAGTTCTCACTCCTGTTCGTTCCTCCGTGACATAGCGACTTTGGGACTATTCAAGTCATCCACGCTGACCTTTGGGCGTCCTTTCTTTCCCTTCTTCTTACTCGCTCCCTTGTTTACACAGGTCGCACAGTGATACTTCTTTCGCTCCATAATGAACTCAGGAATGTGATACTTCTTACACTTCTTGCATTGAATAGTTCCATCGCTTCTCGTCTTCACACCAGCGTCCTCAGCCTCACAACAGAGACAGCGACCAGATTCGTATGATATACCGAAGGGAGATACAGAACCTCCACATGAATGGCACGTGTCTTCTTCCATATACAACAAGTCAGCACCATCATTCATCTTTGAACCACAGACCTTACACTCAGCCGGAGCATCATCTTCGATACTCACCCACTCAAAGTGTGGACAACACTCACAAAAGTGAATAGAATAATCATCAGGAAATGGTGTGTGTATGTCCTCAGGCTCATCTTCAAAGAAGAAGTCATCACGAGGCTCAGGTGTGTTGAACTTGTTGCCTTTCTTCTTTCTCTTAGGCTTCTCATCTTCGACTTCAATGATATCTGCGAAGTCAATTACAGATGAACGCACACTGACAGGGAACAAGTCATCACCGACATCAATCTCAAGCACCTCAGCAACGTAGCGTTGTTGAGAGAAACCTTCGACTGCATGGTGACAGTATGAATCACGCACCCACTTGATAAGAGATGCAGAGTCAGTGTGAGTAGAAACACCCATGAGATTAGCGAGGATACATAGTTGCACACCAGTGCGTCCATGACCACCAACACACTGAGTGGAGATACGCTTGAGTCCAAGCCGACGAATGTCATCAACAAGAGCGACCCACCACTCACGATGAACATCTTGAGGGATGCTAAAGTCAGGCCAGTCAATACTGATGAGGCTCGTGTCTGCTGTGATGTGCTGGGCACAAGAGAAGCCATCAGGAACTGTCGTCATACGGGATGAACCCATGACTTGAGCCGGACCAATAGCGAGGTCAGGAGCAGGGGACATACGATGCCAACCACCATTGCGACTATGGCCTCCAGCATACACCTCAATACCATCATCAGTCGTGAACACAAGAGGGTTGCCAGTGTGACAACTACCCTTGCTCATAGCACCCATCATCCAATCATTCTTCATTTACATCAACCTCCTTCTTCTCACTCATCTGTTCAAGGAATACTTTCGTGTCATCCTGCTTGGACAAATACTTGGAAAGTATCATCGCCATCTCAGGATAGTCAGGGTCAAGTGTTGCCTTCATCATAGAGCCATACAACTTAGTGAACTCAGCAGGGGTAGGCATGAATGTCTTGGCCTTCACCTGATAGATTTGTTGCTTGGTGGAAAGGCGAACCTCTTCCTCAGTGCCAGCAATCCACACATCCAACTCGCTTGGTGTAATCACCATCGCTATGTGTTCAGGATTGATGAATGTCTTGTGCAATTGAGGAAGAGCAGAGGCATGAATCTCAGGATTCGATGATGCCCAGTTCACGAAGGTGGCGCAAGTAGCGCAACCATCGTAACCACACATGATGAACTTCTCACTCTTTGGATTGTTGAACTCACCCTTGTCACCGTGACGCCACATCGTAGCCATATTATTGATTGTAGTGCGAAGGATTTCAGGAGCATTGTTATCCTGACTAACAGGATTGGCTCGCATCTTCGCTGGGGTCATGGGCCTGAAGTAATCAAGAATCCTACTCCAGTTATTCACTGGTGCAGACGCAGCGCTGTTGATTACCTCCTCGCTCGGCTCAAGCAAAGAGCAAGCCATCTCGTAGACAGCGGATGCATTACCCAAGTTGCTGTTGGGGTCAAACCCAGCAGTGCCGACATCGAATGCCCTCTTGTCAAGGAACTTGTTGAACAATGAACCGTTGTTGTGAACACAGTTCTCGGCAGCGTTGGTAGCCACAATAAGAGCACCCAATGTCTCCTCATCAGGCTCATTGATGAAAGCCTGAATCGCTGTGGATAGAGATGCACCCATGAGCATTGACTCGCCCCACTTATCAGGGCCACCGAAACCAGCAGACCAACTACCCTTGAACTGTTGAGCGAGCAGATTCTGCATCTTGGCGTTGTCTGCCCAGTCCAACTTGAGTTGTCCAATCGCAGCGTAGTAATGCTTACGGTCATTGACGGGAAGACCGGGGCCTTGTTTTACCTCCACCCATACGTTTTCACCAACACATGCGTCAATGGCAGCAAAGTAAGCGCCAAGCATGTTCCGTTTCTTGTCACGACCATGTCGCATCTCACCAAGACCGAGAGCAGTGATGGCTTTGGATAGCCATGCGGTGAAGTGACCAGCAAGGAAAGCCACGTCCTGTGGCTTACTGTAAGGAAGGCTCACCCACTGATGGAAGAAGGTCGCAAGCCAACCATGTTGCTTACGCCAGTGAAGATTACCACTCTCAAGACCACGCATGAAGTCGTCAATGAAAGCGAGAGGAGCATATGGCTTAGGCTCAAACTTGTGGTCGTTATCAAGAACAACCCAACCGGGTGCAGCCTCGACCCATCGGTCACCAACAGTGACGGAAGGAACGATAGCATACGGAACACCAACACCACGACAGTGAGCATAGATATGTGAAAGACGATTACCGTTTGGCTCGACCACGAAGAAACCATCAGGACAGTTGTCCTTAGTGATGTTCTCTTCAAGCCATGCGACTTCTTCAAGCCCAGTCATGGTGATTGAATCCTTGATGGTGACCTCACCTGAGGCAACCATACCAATGGTGTCCACACCTTCAGGTGGTGGGAAAACTGGTGTGTGTTCAGGGCAACCACGAATCTGTGTAATCCATGTCTCACTTGCTGATGCAAGAGCAGACAAACCTCGGTCGCGTTTGTCGTCAACCTTGAAGACGAACTCCAATTCATGAGACGCAGGGGAGCGAGACATAGCATTGAGAGTCCGTGAGTCATTGATGTCGGCTCGTAATGGGAAACCGATTTGCCGACCATGACCAGCAGTCACACCATCATGACCAGTGCCAAAGACAGTGTAGCCTTGAAAATCATCGTGACTGAGAGCCACGACTGAACTGTTTGTAGCAGACACGAATGGCATCAGCATGAGGCAACCATTGGGGTCTTCCTCCAACATGATGTCTCGTAGTCGCTCAAACTCGCTGACGAGGGATGCCTCATCATCACATCGCACTGACTCAAGGACACCGTGTCGTGGTGTCTCAGGACAAGTGCGAAGGAAACATGGGAAGCCCATGATATCGCCAGCAGATTTAGTATGAATAGTAAGGTCGTCAAGCAACAAAGGCACAGCCTTCGGTGACTGCCAGTTGCGCTCAATAGACCATGAATCGTAATATTTGACGTAATCGAATATGGCCGCCGCTTTTTGGGACTTGACCGCATTTAGCCGATTGTCTGTCGTAAGTTGTTCGTATGTTAGTAGTTCCATGTTTTGTTCCTCCAAGTTATTTTGTTTATCCAGTGCCGCTTTATATATCAACCAATTAAAATGATGATAGTCGCTCACTCGTGTGGCTCGTGCGTGTCCTCCTTGCATCCGCACTCTACGAGTAATCTCTCCAGTTCTGCGATGCGCTTCTGCGCCTTTCGTAATGCGATGATTGCGCCTCTGCTCATTCAATCACCTCTTCGCTGTCTTATCATTCGGATGCTTCTCAGCGTGAATCCTCTGTCGTTCCCTGACAGACATACGCTTTGGTTCAACCACTCGCATGGTCACCACTGTATGTCCGTTCCTCTGATATTCAATCCTCGTTCTTGGTATCTGTCTCATCTTTCTTCTCATTTCATTCATCCTCCATTGTTGCTTCGCCTAATGCTTTGCAGTCACGCTTTGTTGTATCATTACGGTCGAAGTATATCTTGCGTCTTGTGTCATGCTTGTGTTCATGTATCTCATTGATTGACTGCACTGTATTCACAATGGTGTCCTCTGCGTGAGAGTTGTCACCATACTGGAATGGTATCACTGCTATCATTCTCATTCGTATGTCAAACACTTGTGCTGAGAAGTAACTGTTACCATTCACTCTGTCCCACCAGTGTCTTGAGTATGCTATGTATTCTATCGGTTGTCTCATTTTATTCACCCCACTTGAATCCGTCCCACCACGGCTGTGCCTTGTATGAGTCAGTGTCTCTATCGTAGTGCATGAGTGTAAGCCGATGGTCGAAGTAACGCATCTCCATTTCCTCCCATGCTTTGAGTGTAGCAACAAGAGCAGAGGAAAGTCCTGTCATATAGAGGTAAACATCTAACTGCATATCCAAGTCCAAACTCTCACCTAACGATTCATGTAGGAACTTAGACGCACGCTTGTTCATAGCATCGTAGTCATGCACATCCTCGATGGCATCGAAGACCCAATCAGTAGCAGGTGTCTCGTGCCGACCTTTGATGAGGGCAACATGGATAGGGGTTCGTATTTCATCTGTGTTTGTTTCATCTGTCATTCTGTCTCAACTCCATTCTCTATATTCAGTGCCGCTTTATATATTAACATCAATCTCACCACATCTTATTGTTGAGCATGTCTTTGGGTAAGTCACCTGCTTCCACCATCGCTTCAAGCAACGCCTTAGCAATACCACCACGCTCTTCGATTGTGCCTCCATCAAGGATGGCTTGCACGACCGCACGCTTTTCCTCAATGACTGCATCGAACTTCTCGTCAATGGTTCCCTTCACTGATAGGTAGATGGCGTGAACTGTCTCAGCATCTTGCCCGATACGATTCACTCTGTCCTCTGCTTGCTCCTCCCAGCCGGGAACCCACTCACGTTCAACGAACACCACTGTGTCTGCTGCGGTAAGAGTGAGTCCTTCCTTCGCTGCGATAGTAGAACACACCAACACATCTAACTTACCTGCTTGGAATTGGTCTACCATAACCTGACGCTTCTGTGCATTGACTTCACCTGTGATGAAGCCGAGTCGGAACTCACTAAGTTCCTCACTCAACATCTCAATCACATCACGGTGATGAGCGAAGACGACGACCGGCTTACCAGTCAAGTCACGATACTCACGCACCCAGTTAGCAGTGGCACTAATCTTCAAGCGCCCTGCATGATGTCGTAGTTCAGTCAGCATGTTGAGGACAAACCCAGCAGGTAATGAGTTACTTGCCTTGTGCATCTGATACTCTGACAACCACGATGATTGAATGTCTTGGTATTCCTTACGCTCTGCACGAGATGGATGCACCTCCACAATCTGTCGAATCTTATCGGGTAGTTCAGCCATGACCTCCTTCTTCAATCGGCGGATGCCCACACTGCGTGTTCGCTCATGTAGTTCTTCTTCGTTGGATGAACCACTGAAGTTCCAACCATGTCCATTGTGATGAGCGTCAGTATATCTCTTAGCGAAAGCAAAGAAGTTCCCGAACTCAGCAGGTCGAAGTAAGTTCAACGTCGTGAAGAACTCAATAGGTCTGTTGGTAATCGCTGTGCCTGATAGACAGATGATGTCTGTTGATGCACGTGCTACTGCGAGGCTGGCTTGTGTGCGCTGTGCCTTTGCGTTCTTGAGATAGTGTGACTCATCGAAGATAACGATGTTGAAGCCACGCTTCTCAAGTGCGACCTGTTGTTTCTTCATGAGGTCGTAGTTGATGATAACAATATCAGCATCAGGAATGTCTGCCTTACCTGACTCAACAACTCCTGATGTAAGATTCGGTAGCCATGCCTTCGCCTCCTTGAGCCAGTTGAACTTAACATTCGCAGGACATACCACGAGAGCCGGATGGTTCTCAGGATGAAGAGCGATGTAAGCAAGAGCCTGAATCGTCTTACCAATCCCCATGTCATCACCAATCAAAGCACGACCATTGGATAGTTCCACGAATCGAACACCGACATACTGGAAGGGATAGAGTTCCCTGCCTTCGGGGAACTGCTCTGCTAACCGAGTGCGCATCTGTGTCATGACTTCCTCGTCTTTGAGTTCAGCAGCACCACTGATAGCGATGCGCTCTGCTGTCTTCTCTACTACGGTAGCCAGTTCAGGTAGTGCGTTGATGGCATCAGCCAATGCTTGATACACATTAGTGAGGCGACCTTGAAGGAACGCACCTTGTGAGAGAGGGACAAGCCAAGCCTTTCTCTTAGCATCCCACTTGCGACCCATGACTCCTTTGACTATTGCCATGACACGAGCACGTAAGTCATCGTCTTGTAGCCACGGCCACTTGAGAACGATGGACTGACCCTCGACTGTCGCACTAACTTTGTTGACGACGTTGGCTTTCTTTTGCTCAGGTAAGGTGAGTGCTTCTAACTCATGTGTGAAGTAGTCATGCTTCTGAAAGACAGTGACTGCGTTAGCCACCACATCAGGAGTAGGTGCGAGTGACCAGAACTCTCCGTTCCATTTGATAGACGGGAAGCCAAGCCGACCCTTGAGTTCATCCTTACACCTATCGTTGCGCTGGAAGATTACCTTGACTCGTGTTGACTTCTTCGGCCAACGACGGTCATGGTCGTTGCGACCATACCATACGTCTTCGTAAAGCGAAGCCTTCACTGTCATTAGTTCACGACGACGCAAGGCTGCTTTGATACCATCAGCATACGCCTCAAGGTATCTCTCATACTCTGCTTCATCAACACCACCGAGGTCGCGCCAGTCACTGAGGACTTCGTGTTCAGGATAAGAGTCACGACCATAGTAACCTGCATCGTGAGCATCTTGGTAAGCATCATCAAGGAACTTCTTGCGCTCCTGTGCTTCCTCGCCTCGCTCCTTCATCGCTTCAAGGAATGCTTCGGCATCCTCCATAGGGACACCGACCTTATCTGCAAGCCAAGGGATTTGCGTGTTGCGATATTTGTAGAACCTATCGGATGCCTCAAGGTAATCCCATTCGTTCATGTTCTCATGGAACTTGGCAAAGAACGGTGCGTCAGTTGCATTGGGTCCGATGAAATCTTTCTGGCCTTCCACATGGACGGCCATGAACTCGTTCATCATCTCTCTCAATTTCTCTTTCGTAATCATAGTCATGCGACCACCTCTTCTTTGAACATGTGAATGGCTTCGTCTCTTGTGTAACCGTAGTAAGTGCGTCGCACCAAATGGTTACCCACAATGTCTGAGAGTAACAAGGCTCCGTTGTGAAGAACTTCTACTGTTGGCTCACTCATGCGACCACCTCCGGTGTGTAAAGATAGCAACCGTCTTCCTCATCCCATGTGTGAAGAGTAGACACATCATAGATTTCATACACGTCTCCCCAGTTCTGAACGATGAACGCAGTGAACTCAACAAGCAAACTGAATACCTCATAGGTGCGTTGCTTGCTCAATCCCTTCTTCAATCCGAACTCACGCTTGACGGATGCAGTGGGTGAACCACCGGGAACCTTGCGAGTAAGGCTCATGCCCTTAGGCATTGACGCCTCTTGCTTCAGCATCGTTACCATCATCGGGATGCGCATCTTAAGCCCCTGCTGTGGGCTGTTGATTTGACGCTCGATATCCGAGATGATATCCACTGGGTCGTATCCGGCTTTCATGTGAGGAATGACATCGGTGACGATAACATTCCAGTTGTGTTCAAGTGCTTCATTGTATTCCATGTTTAGTTCTCTCCGTCGTTTCTATTTATTGCCGCTTTATATATCAAGGACTCAATCCCTCCACATAGTATAGCGACCGTCTGCATCCACAGAGTAAGAGTTCAATCCACTCTCACCCATGTAAGTCATCAACTCATCGTGCCTCTCTTGCTCTACCTTCTCTTCTGCCTGTCCTTCTTCGGACAGGTAGTATTCTAAGGACTCTCGGTTCAGCCTGTCCAAAACCGTCTCGTTAATTTGCCTGCCCTCAATCATCGCATTCCAGACATCGTTGTCGTAGATTATGCTGAACATATGACGGGTTGAATCGTCACGACCGTGGTCTATGTCGAACTGAATGTTTCTTCTGAGTAGTTTCTCGCTCATCACTTCAAGCATGTGTGTATCCCAATACCACTTCATAGCAGGGAGCAATGCCTGTGCTGCTCTCATGATTGTCTCATCAGCAACACTATACTCAATGTATGGCATGCGCTTGCCACCAAATGCGTAGCGGGGGTGGAAAAAGTCACTTGTTGGCTCCAC
>TARA_R100001463_G_scaffold4625_5_pt1 | contig 13853 bp, 6 predicted proteins | sample TARA_R100001463 | Tara Oceans TARA_R100001463 (sample SAMEA2622242) | marine metagenome | biome: marine biome (ENVO:00000447); feature: deep chlorophyll maximum layer (ENVO:xxxxxxxx); material: "saline water (ENVO:00002010), including plankton (ENVO:xxxxxxxx)" | depth 40 m
GTTTACTGCACCGTCTACAATCGCATCTATTAATACTTCATCTCCAGCATAATTCTGGACAAGGAAAGAACCTGTTGTCCTTGTAATTAAAGATCCAGTACTATTAAAGACCCTAGAGTTTGTTCCATCATGGTAGATCTGGAGATCATCTCCTGTACCAAATTTAGCAATTCCGTTATCTAACAAACTCAAATTAGTAGTAAGATTTATACCACCTGTGACTGATATTCCACCGCTAGTTGTCTCAAACTTATTCCCGCCGTCATATCTAAGACTAACTTTACCATCAGGTATTATTTCTATTGCTGTTTCGCCTGATTTCGGTTGTAGATACCAATTACCAGTGGTATTGGTCATATATGCATGAGATCCAGTAGAATATATCTCTAAATCATTATCTGTCCCGAAACGTGCTTTTACATTATCGTTAAAGTCAACACCTGTTGAACCACCTACTTGTGTATTGGTATCAGGGGGTACTTGCCATGAGCATGTTCCATCTCCATCTATTCGTAAGAATTTAGTTGTACCAGATTCACCTGTTGATAATATTGCTGTACCTTCTGGAGTGGTTGAAACACTAGCCCATACAGCAGGAGAACCAGAACCTTGGCTCTTTAAGAATTGACCAGATGATCCATAGTTAGCACCACCTAAACCAATCTCTCCATTTTGATAAACTCTAAACTTCTCAGCACCATCAATTTCAATTTTTACATGAGCTGTAGCGTTATCATCAAATACATCAACCTTAGAGTTACCTTCTACAATTGAGTCACCCGCTACAGTAGCAGCTAGTTCAGTAACAAATAAAGTTGATCCACTTGCAGGTGCAGTAGCAAATATTAAATTACCTCCAGAAACACAATATCCTTCAGCACTATTGGCAATAGTTGTACCTGCATTAGGTTTCTGTACTACACCATTTAAACTAACAATTAAGTTCTGAGCTGAGTCAGGTGTTACTGATAAGGAATATGTTTTATTGCTACCATCAATGTTTCCAGAAACACTGACAATATTGTTTGGAGCTGCGGTTCCACCGCCGCCTCCACCACCACCTGAGACAGTATCCCAAGATAAGTTTCCTACACCGTCAGTCTTTAAATATTGACCGCTATCTCCATCATTATTTGGAAGGGTTAAAGTATAACTAGCAGCAGCACTATGAGGCGGTCCCTTTATGGTTATGCCGTGGCTATTGTTCTCACAGTTAAGTTTGAACTGACCACTACCTTTTGTGGAGTTACCTTTAAAGATAACCTTACCTGAACCATTAGGATCTAGCTCTATATCACCATTAGATGTTGAAACTATATCCTGACCATTAACGTCTAAGTTGCCTCCTAATTGAGGTGTTGTATCTGCTACTACATCAAAGTTAACTGAGTTACCAGATGCTGCTGTAACACGTCCCTGCGCGTCTACAGTGAGGCTTGGTATGGATGTTGATGATCCATAGCTACCTGCTGTTACAGACGTATGAGCTAGTTGATCAGCACCAACTGTATCATTAGCTATTTGAGCGTTAGTTAGTTTATCTGAATTTAATAAGGTTTTAATTTCAGAAGCTGTTTGATCTGCTGTAGCACCTGCTTCTATAGCGTTTAGTTTGCTGTGATCTGCATCAGTAAAGACATTAGAATCTGAAGCTGCTTCTACTGCTGCTCTTATCTCTGCATTAGTTTGGTCCGCTGTAGCATTAGCTTCTATTGCGTTTAACTTGCTATGGTCCGCATCTGTAAAAACGTTTGAATCACTTGCAGCTTCTACTGCTGCTCTGATTTCAGCATTTGTTTGATCTGCTGTAGCACCTGTTTCAATTCCATCTAACTTTGTTTTATCTGCTGCAGATTGATAACCAGATGCAGAAGTTGTAGCATTAGCAATATTCAGTTTTGACTGTGCTATCGCTGCACTAGCATTTATGTCTACATTGGTTAGTGTTCCATCTTGTATCTTTGCACTTGTAATCGCTCCATCTTCAATATCATCACTTACAAATGGTTGGTCTTGTAATTCGTGAATACCAAATAGAGCTTGTTCTTGGTTGTTGTTTAAATCACTAGCTCTTATAGAAGATCCAGCTGCAAAGACAGCTTTAGGATCTTCATCACCAGTATTCTTACCAACCGTTGTTTCTCTATAAACCCTTACAGTGACTCCACTTTTAGGAGCACCAGAACTTTCTTGAACATTGCTATCAACACTAGTATTATTAAAGGTTATCTTTGTCGGGCTACTAGTGTTATCTACCGTATATTTAGTTGTTGCTTGCGTTACTCCATTAAGAGCAACTCTTACATCTTCAGTTTGTAATGCGGGAAACGTATAGGTAAATACTAATTGACTACCATTAGGCGTGTTTCCATTATCTGTATAGGTTGCTGGCATTTTTGCATGTTGTTAATAATCATGGTGGGTTTACTTATTTCTGTTATTTAATAACGCTTCTATCTTCTCTGACTCTCCTCGTTTGGTGTAGGATTCGATTCTACTGTTGATGAATAGTTTCTCTTGTACTGAATCTTTGCTAGAGATTCTGGATTCAGCGAATCCTTTAGCTCTATTTAAAGCTTTCTTGAGTCTCATGTGAATCCTCTTATATAGCTTTCTATCCATGATATTGCCAGACGCTTTTAATTCCTTCCTGAATTGTTTACCATCAATAGATTTCATTATCTTACGAACTTCATCTCTAAAGAATTTACTTTTACCCATAAATTCAGTAACTTCAGATCTTTCATCAGGTGTGTACTCGACGCCTTTACCATTAGTTCTTAACTGTGGTCTACCATCAAATTCAATATCAATAAGGAATTGCTTTTCAGGACTGATTCGATCACTAACTCTAAACCAAGGTGAATATGTATTCCATACACGAGTAAAGAAGTTCTCAGGTTCACTAACTTTTCCTCCATCAATCCAATCATGTAGATCAGGTAATCCAGATTTAGCACCTACGTTTCTATTGGCTAGTAGTTGGTAGAAGTCTTGATTAACCTCTTTAAGTTGAGGTTCTAGTAAGCGACCTAACTCATTTCTCATGCCACTCAACGGTGCGAGACCACTACCAAAGCTTGCACCCCATCTAGCTATTGCAGCTGGGTTACCAGCCAACACATCATTAAGTGGTTCTAAACCAGCTGTAAATGATTTGTTAGTTAGGTTCGCAGATAGGATATAACCCATTTTATTTAAGTTAGTGTTTATATCACTAGGATCTAAGGTATCGAAGTTATCCATGATGTCGGCTGTTACAGCTAACCAATCAGATAATGGACCTAAGTTCTCATAGCTATACCATTTACCATCCCAACCTTTATAAGATCTTGGCTTCCAACCAGCTTCTCTTCTTAATCCCTGTCTTGTCTTATCATAAATACCATTACCATGTAGACGATCAGTAGTGAATAAACCTACAGCTCCCATAACTGAGAGAGTACCTATAGCTTTTCTACCTTTAAGTTCAGCTCTTATTGTTTCATAAGAAGCTTGTTCAAATGGTAAGCCTCTTGCTTTAAGTAGAGTTTCTATATCTGTACCAGCAGCTAATGCATGTTCAAATGGAAGTTTGAAAGCATTAACATCTCTGATAAACAAACCTAGTGGATTATGTGAAGCACTAAAGGCAAGCATGTTCATAGAGGTTTTAGGGAACATCAAGAACGGCTTCAATACTGGAGCACGTCTAATTAATTCACTAAGAGCATTTACAGACTTGTTATCCAAGTTCATAGCTATTTCTCTACTTGCATACTCCACCGCTTTATCAGTTATGAAGCCTTTTTCATCAAACATCTGATCATAAAGACCCTTACTTAGTTTCTTTACATCATCTGCATTTATAGCTTTATCACCACCTAGTTTAAATAGTTGATCATATGCTTTACCTCTAGCTTCAATGCTTCCAATAAATGATCTTGTGAATCCGTCAAATGCTGTCATAGCATTTGCACTGAATCTAAGCCAAGGATGCTCGGCTAAATCATTCATTGTTTCTATCTGATTAACTAGTACAGAAGGTCCAAACTCACCATTAACTTCCTTAGCATCTGCAAAAGAACGTAATACATTCATTGTATCTATGTTCTTACGTGCAATGTCATCACGCATGATATAGCCAACAGAACCTGGATCATCAGCTGCACGTCTGAACACTTGGTTCATGTGTTTATATGCCTGTTGTAAGGTATCAACCATTCCAACGTTATACATATAACTAGCACGTCTTAATACAGCTTTATCTCCATTCAACATCGCACCACCAAAGGTAGCGATAGGTCGCTCAATCATTAAAGCAAGGTTAGAAGCACCTGCTTTTAGAGGAGTAGCGAATGATGAAAGTACTGAGTTATAGATATTAGCCCACATACCTTGAGTCCAAGCTGAAGGCATGTCAGGTCTACTGTCAAATAAAACCTTCTTAAAGACACCAGTTGTATTTTTGATGTAGTCATTTAGTTGACTGATGGTTTTAACATTTCCATCTGTCACCTCATAGGCAAGCATCAAAGGTCCGAGTAGTTCTGGACGTTCCTTTTGAACAGTTCTTAGAGTATCCATTGTGGTTTTTGATTCCATTTGGATACGAGCTAGAGCTTTTAATGTCGAATTTTTCTCATTTCTAATTGCAGCCAGGGCATCTGCCTTACTTACTGATTTTTTCGTTGTACGATTCCAGAGGTTTAGCATGTTCAAAGCTCTACCTCTAGCGTAAGAAGTAGTACCTTTGATCTGCATTAGGTACTGAAGACGATCTAAGATCTGATCTTGAGCACGTTTTACAGCTGGTAAGTTATCAACCATAAATCTTGCACCCTCAGCCATATCAGAAACTTGTCCTGCAAAGGAAGTTCCTATATAAGCTTGAGCACGAGCTAGATCCATATTGATAAAGTCATCGGTGTACTGCTTAATAGCTTTCATTACACCTGCATAAGCCTCAGAATTGAGTACTCTTGCGCCTGTATCTACGTCAACACCTGATAAACCTTTCAACATACTATGCATCTCAGGGAGATCCATACCGTAAAGGTCAGCTGCTATCTTTTCTCCAGCATCAACAATCTCTTTATGACTTATGTATTTACCATTACTTGCTGTATAGCCATACTTAGAATCTTTAAGTACATCAGCTGCATGGGTAATTAGTTTATGACCAGCATCTTGTCCATCAACTAAGAAGTCAATAGCTCCATTAGTGACAACAGAACCTACTCTTCCATGGATAGTATCAATATTCTTACTGATTTTAACTACGTCAACTGATGCTCCAAGTACTCCACCTGGATCACCTGTTCTCATTCCTGTTTCTGTGTAGTCATATACGTCGTGTTTACCCAAGACTGGTTCATCTAGGTTAACTGACTTAGAGAATTTGACATCACCGAATTCAGTTGTCTGATCGTACCTTCTCTTTGCTGATTGAAGTACTACGTTCTCTAGGGGATCGTCAGAAAGCTTTGGTTCATCCATTGCTTTGATAAGGTTTGCAGCCTTCTCGTTTTCAGGTATCCATTGAGTAGCTTTACTTACTCCTTTAAGAGATTTAGCTAACCTTCCTACACCTACTAAAACATCAGTACCTAATCCTATAAACAATCCTTCATTTCTATTCTTAGCTCTCTTTACATCAGGCTCGTCCTCATCCAATGTAGCCCAGTCATCAGAGACCCAACCATATGTTCTTGGCCAAGTCTCTTTCAACATACCTAAAGCATTGTGATCTCTTTCTTGTACAGGTGCTACTTCATCAGCAATTACACCTGCACCACCAGCTAATCCAGTCTTTGCAAACCATTTGAAAAATGGGTCAGCTCCTAATTTCCAACCAACCTTTGTATGTGCGGCAGCCCCAGCTGTACCTAAACCCTTAGTTATAAGGACTGTAGGTACCACTACAGAAGAGATATCTCTAATGGACTGAGTTACTTCATTTTGGAATCTAGGTATTTCAGGAAGGTCTAAAACTTCACCAGGCATTACCTTGTTGTATAAGCTAATACCCCAATCAGCAGTACCCGTAGGTACCGCTAGTAAAGCTTCAGCTGTAGTTCTACCTGCATTACCTTCTTCTTCCTTTGGTTGTTGAGCTTGTTGTTGTTGTTGTTGTTGTCCTTCCGTAGAAGGAGTTTGTGTTTGTTGGGTTTCTTCGACAGCCTCCGTAGGGACTATTTCTTCAGTGAGTAATTCGGTTTCATCTTGCTCCATTTGGAGTAGATCTTCTTCATCAATCGCCTCGTTTAAATCCAGCTGTAAGGCTGGGTCTTGGAAACCTTCTAAGGTCTCATCCATTAGTATCTAGCTCGTTCTAGTAGTTGTAAGTTTTCAGATGTTGGTTCATATTTATACTTTGCTTTGTTGTAATTCTCCATAGCAGTTTCATCAACATCTCCTAGCAGGGAGTCAACAAAACTATTAATACTGTCAACTATTTGAGTTCCAAGGATATTACCTGGATCAGTTTCAGGATCTACTGTGAATGTCTCGTTAAATGCATCTCCAGCTGGGTTTACAACATTCTCCATTATTTGAGTTCCGAGTATGTTACCTGGATCTGTTGCAGGATCAACGGTAAACGTCTCGTTAAACATGTCCACCATGTTCTTACCAACAGTTTGCCAATGTTCACCCCAATCTTCTACACGTTCTCCTACACGTTTTCTAGCTTTCCAAGCTAAAGAACTGATAGCTAATCCCATTTGATCCCAATCAACACCTCCTTCTTTTGCAGCTTCTAAGTCTAGATTAAAAGCCTTTGCAATAGAAGGATTGCTCATATAGAACTCTAAGGCAGCACCTGTATCTCCAAACTCTATGAAATTCTCTTCTGACCATTTAAAGGCATTCTCACCTTCTCCCATAGGAATAAATTCTATGTTTGGTTGACCAGAGGCTTTACCTGCAAATGCAAGTACACGAGTAGAAGCATCAGGACCACCAGCAGCTAGATAATTTTGATCAGCTTTGGAAGTGAATTGTTCTATCTTTTGTACTGATGGAGGAGGATCACCAAGCTTGACACCTAATGTACCCTCAATGATTTGTTTGTAGATATTATGTTTAGTATTCTGCCTAGAACCAAATCTTCTGTAGATGTTCTCGACTTCCGCAGGGTAGTTGAATCCAAGTGGACCTACTTCTGCATAAGCTTGAGCACTTTCTACAAGTCTTTCTGGAGGTATTAACCTGACTATGTTTTCAGGTTTAAGTAAGTTACCTAGACCACCAGCTTCTTTACTCCCATACTTAGCGATGATTCCATTCTGCCTTGTTACTTCATTATGATTATGTTTTGACTGCTGCTTAACTTCTTTAGGTGTAGGCATATTGGGTACTTGATACCCCTTCTCATTGAGATTCTTACCGTTAGAAGACCAGCCTGTGAACCATGTATCTACTATATTTCTAGCAGTTTGAGAAGCATTAGGATCTCCAGCTAAGACTGCCTTAGCTAATTCTTGTTGATACTTTGCTTCAATATGAGCTTGCATCAATGCAACAGAAGGATCATTCTTCTCTAGAGCACTGGTATTAGCTTCAAACTCAACACGATCTTTTAGATATTGAAGATCAACCTTATTCTCCTTAGACGTTGCTGAATCAATTAACTTTGCATCCTCCTGATATTTCTTCTGAATATCAATATCAAACTTCCTTAATTCTGTTGTGGTTAATAAACCAGCTTTCTTTAAGTCTTCAGCTTGACCTAGTTGTTTTTCATAATCCTTTGGTTTTGCATGATTAAGGAGGATTTGATCCATCTCATCATCATTGAAATGCGTACCATGCTTCTTCTTTATCTTTTGGTATTCATCCCTTAACCACTCAGAAGTGTAATCATTACGATTAAGTTTTAATATTTTTTCTTTCAGGGTTTGAACGTCACTCTTGAATAGATTTTCTTTTTTTTGTTCAGCAAAATCAAAGTTAGAATTTTGTGCTTCAGCTAGTTTCTCTTCTAGCAATCTAAAGCGTGACTTTCTTACATCTCGGAGTTTACCTTCGTTACCAGTAGTGGGATCCATAACCATCTGGTCTCCCATCTTTTCTAAATCTTCTGTAGTGAACTCCTCTGTTTCCATCAACTCTCCAATGATTGAATCAACTTCATCAAGAGCTTCTTCAAAGGTAAGAGCTGTACCGTCACCCTCTGGATCAACAGTTAGTAGAGAGTTGAATAACTCCTCATAATTCTTATTAGCTTTGAATGTATTTATCGCACCTGTTTTGATTTGGAAGGACTTATCTATGGCATATTGCTTTTTATACTTAGCAACAATTGCAGTATTAGCGGCTCCAACCTGCTCATAGTAACCACCTTCCTCAGCTAATAGAGTTCTATTAACACCATCTAGATCATTAACCTCTGCATAGCGTTGGCGTAACACCTTCATTGCAGCTCTTTTTTGGTTCAGAGTAGTTGCAGTTTTAGGAGTGAACTCAACACCATCTAATTCAATCTTAGTTTTATCATCATCTAACATCTCGCCTTCCATCCAGGCTTGGTAGTTCTTACCAGCTGTTTGTGCTTTCTGAGCTGTATAAGCATACAAAGACCAACCAGATAGATTAGCTATCTTTTGAGAGTCTTCAAAATCACCACCATTGTCTATGACTTGTTTAGCTGTGTGTTTAGCTAAGGAGTCGGACTCTTTAAGGTATTCTTTATCCTGCTTGAATTTATCTTTTTCCTCTTTAGAAATAGTATCAACACCTTCATTCTCAAGTTTTTCTAAATCTAATTCTATAGCTAGTGCCTTACCTCTTTTAATCTCATCTTTAATCTTTCTCTTATCTCTTTCAATTAATGAATTAGCTAGTGTTGATGAGAAAGAAGACAATGACTCTACAAGACGATCACTTTTTCTTTCTTCGGAGTTAACTATGTTTCGAGTGCGGTCTATTTTTGTACCACCAGCTCTATCCTCATTAGCAGAGAAATCGCTGAGTGCTTGTCTTAGTGATGCCATTGTTATTTATTACCCTCAGTTGCAGATTTTGGTTTAAGTGTTTGGAATGTATCGAAAGCTTCTAGACCAGCCTGACCTATACCTAATGCAGTTGAAGCCCAGCTTTCTTTTGTTTCTAACTCTTCTTCAAAGAATTGAGGTGGTGTGCCTGGTATTGGTTGACCTAGTTGTTGCTTGATCTCTTCATTATGAGCTTTCTTATTTAATACATCTATTTTCAATCTACTTGCTAGAGCAGTTTTAGCGGCACTACCTGCAAGCTTTGCACCTAGATCTGCTACTTTTTGACCATGTTCTAACAGAGCTTTTCTAGGGTCAATAGTTGCAGCTGAACGCCTACCAGCTTGTTCACCTCCACCTACACTAAGCATCTTGGCAAAACTTGTTTGGATAGCATTGTTTGTATTAACTAAGTTATTCCAAGTATCAAGTTGATTTTGAGCTATTTCTCCAAGAGCTAGATCTCTCTCTAATCTCATCTCAGCTCTTGAATTTAATATGTCATCTTTCCAACTAATTTCACTGATAAGTAAATCTCTATTGTATTTATGAATATTAAATTGATGTTCCTTTCTTAAAAGTGCATTTCTTCGGTCAGTTTGTTTATCACGTTCTGATTTTCCTAAGATTTGTGCACCAGCGTTAAAAAGAAAACCTAGTGATGAAGTTATGCCTGCAGATGTAGTTGTGTAGTTTGACATTGAATTTTACAGAATTCTATAAAGGGCAATTGTTTGGGACCAAAAGGTACTTTTCTAAGAAATTTGAATCCCAAGAATCTAAGAAGTTTTAAGTGGTTACCGTTACGTTCATCTACAACATTCCAAAGAAACTTCTCTGGTCTACTATTAGTCATACGTAAACTATCCCTGGCAAATTGTCGGGGATATTCTCTAACGGTATCTGTACATAGCATCCATATTTTTCCACCTTCCTGAACTCCTCCTATAGCGGCACTCTTGCCGTTAGGTGCTTTCCAGTATTGTGTATTTGGAGCTACTAAAGCAGACATAACAATGTCCATGACATTCTCTTGTCCATATCCTTCTACGCATTCTCTACGATCTGCTAAGGATAAATGAGAGGCTACATAGATTGCAGCCTCATTTGTTATTGGGTGAAAGTTGTTAAGCACGTCTATAAAATCTATTGTTATAATCACCTTCCCAATTCAGTGAATGAAGTGTTGCTGGTGATGGATGGGATGATTTAAGCTGTACAGTTAAATTTGTATTTCTTTCGTACACTGGAATAGTATGGGTATATTCATCAGCTATGGAAGTCTTGTTTGATAGGTAGGAGTCCCATTCAATTGATTCATAGGTGTTTGTGTAATCAGGTCTACCCTTACGTTTCAATGTGGTCTCTATAGTACCTGTCTCTCCAAATGTGAAGTGTAGACGATGGATAACTAATGAAGCGCTAGTATCTGCTTTTCGTTTGTCTCCAGCTGTCTTTGTTGTGTATATGGTAGGTAACTCAACTAACCAGTCTATTTGATAACCAAGGATAAAATTTACCCCTGTCCAATCTCCTGGTACTGTAAGGTTACTACCACTGACTGTTGCTAAGGCATACCGACCAATATTATTACCAGCGTTATTATCATATACAGCTAATTGTTTAGAGCTATTATTATATCCAGCTGGTTTAGCAAATGTAGTTAATTTAGTATCACTATCATATTGACTAATAGATACAGGGGATAGAGTAGAATGAGTATCTAAATGAATACGATAATCAGTTATAGATGTTGTATCGTCTTGCTTCTTAACATCAAATGCTTCTAGTGTATAGTTTGATCCATTCTTAAGAACAGCATAATAAACGTCATCTAAGATCTTATGATAGATAACATTACCAGGAAGTTTCCATCTAAACCATGCTGATTGAAGTCTCCTATCTCCACTGTTAAAGTATCTATATCCCCATACCTCATCACTATCGTAAGTACCAAATAGAATTATATTATTCTCCTTTGATACTGTTACATCCCTAATACCTATAGGTAATTTTTTAGAGACAATTTTACTTTGTTCAGTTACAGTTGGCTCACCTTCTCTACGGACATTTGACATCTCATAGAATCTAGCATTCTTACCTGTGCTATTTATAAAACCTGACGTTGTACCCATTGAGAATGGAACAGTGTCATGGTTAAAGTTATATGAGCATAAGTAGTTTATCTTTGCAGTTGAAGCTGAGAAAGAATCACTATCTGTAGTCAACATAAACTGCTGACTAGAGCTGTGTATTAGTAAACCACTATTAACTTCTATAGCATCGTATAAAACTGTTGGATATGTTGAACTTGATATAAGGTCTATAGGATCATCTGAACTGACTGCCATAGCAGTATTAGAGAAGAAGTTATAGAAGTCATTTGATACTGATAGCACTACAAATTCATCAGCTAAAACACATATTCTATTTCTAAAGAATAATAGTTTTTGTATCTTCTTCCCTATGAATGATGGATCAGGGTTAGTAGTCTCATCACCTACATGTCGATCTATCCAGTCAGGTTGGACTACTTCAAATACACCATTAGAGTATGTTTGACTACTACCACCATTGATGGAATATGTGCCAGGTAATACACGACGTATCTGAACTGGCATTGTATCTGGATCAATCTTTACAGTAATTCCAGGCTTAGGGCATTCAATCCAAGTACCAGTACCAAACCTATCTGCAGTCTCTGAAGAGGCAACATTATCAACTTGGAACTTTAGGTAGTAATCATCATCATCGTCAGAGCTATTTACAATCTTAACAACATAGTTATGTCTACATGTTTTAGGAAGTTCACCTACATTATTAGCTTCAGAAGTAACAATATTCATTAATGTCGGTTCTGGAGTTGTGACATTAAATGCTCTGATATGTTTTATATGTAAACAGTTACCAACTACATTCACTGTCATACCACTTGGCATAAGACTAGTAAGTGCTGTTTTCATATCGCCTAAGATACCTGCAGCAGTCACAGACTCATCAGTAGAAGATGAGGTAGCAGCTGGTCTAACCATGCAAGTGGTATTTGGACCTTGACCACCTGTAATAGTAGCTCTAGATGAAAGGGTTACGTGAGATTTAACCTTTACTTGACTAGAGAATCCATCTTCTTTTGAGATGTTAAACGTATCACCTGTTTGAAAACCTTCTCCACCAAACTGAAGCTTTATAAAAGGCTGATAAGCATTGTCATATTGAGCACCAGACGTAGAACTTCCAGGGTTATCAGGGTCTACTACAGGTTGACATCTAACATCGTAATCAACCCTCAAATTCTTTGTCCCAGTTCTTACGGTGTTAGGAGCTACTGTTATAACAGCTCTACCCATCTTCTTACACTTACCTTCACTAGGAGATTCACCTCCCCAATAATGACCGTGAGTAGAGTGTTCATCTATCTCAATAGATGTAGCTCTTGTGGTACTTGTTGATGTCATAGTACCTGGGTCATATAAATCTAAAGCGTATTGCTTACCATAAGAAACTGTTGTTATTTCAATTATTGCTTCATGTACTTCAGCAGGTGATAAATCTGAAGTAGCAGTTTTCATTGCTACTGTCTTAGACCTGTTAGTAAGGAATGTGCTTTGGTTTAAAGTTAATGGTTGAATGTCTGTAGATTTAGTCCAGCCAGTTAGGTAGCTACACAGGTTAGTACCAGGAACTGATGCATAATCTACTGGTATAACAGCACCATCTCTGGTTCGCCATATCTGAATTACACCATCAGTTTTTACACATCCTATGTATTGATCTTCTTCTGTCTCATAGACATGGAACCAACTTAATGTACCACTGTTAGGAGTGATAGGTGCTATTAATTTTCCTCCAGGTCTCTTAACTAGACCATGAGTTATATCAGGAACACCGTTCTGTAAATCTACTACTTGTCCAGGTTGTTTTAACTCATCTGGTTGTTCTGATATGCCGAGTATATAGTTTGGGATTTGTTGAGATATTCCTGCCATTATCGTGCCAATCCTACGTAAGGTTTATAGGTATTAAATGACGACTCATGTGGATAACCCAAGTAATTATGATCACCTTGGTTGCATTCATATTCCATACAAGCTGCTCTAGCACTCTGTTCTTGTATCTGTATTAACTGAACAAGTTGTTGATTAGTTACTAACTGAGTAGCAGCTCTACCTGCAGCTCTGTATGTTATGAGTCTTTTAAATATAGAAGGTACATCCTCAAAGCTAAATAGCCATACAATATCTACTTTATATTCTTCACCAGCTTTAAAAACATCGGTGTGATTAACCTTGTCATATAAACGGTTGTTTCTTTTCACTACATCGTAGAACTTATCTTCTGTATCAGAGAAGTCCATTCTTAAAGCATTACTATCAAACTGTATATAGCCATTTGAATCAGCTATTTTATGACAATGATTCTCTGTGTTAAATGACCATCCTTCATTCTGAATATCAATATTAGATTCTTTTAATAGGGTATGTACAAAGGCTATCTCTGGATTGTCGTAGGTAGCTATCTGATTACCATTAACTGTATAAGTACCAAGTGTTGTAACTGGGGATTGTCCAATCGCTCCCAGTATTGTATTTACTGCGGATAGTTCTGTATCGGTATCGGTTGTATTGGGAGCTGTCATAAGAAATATGAATAAAAAAAAGGAGGTCCGAAGACCCCCTTATATGAACAAAAATATTACCAGCTATGTGTGTTAGAGCCAGATGTAGCAGGAGCTGCACCAGCAACAAGTTCTACACAAGCAGCAGGGTTTAGATAGTCGGCGCCCATTGCGAGTCTTCCGAGTATCACATCTCCCTGGTAAACCACTGAAACATCGCCAGAAGTTACCTGAACCTGTGGTCCGATAGCTTCAACTACAGC
>TARA_R100001463_G_scaffold15580_2_pt1 | contig 13819 bp, 5 predicted proteins | sample TARA_R100001463 | Tara Oceans TARA_R100001463 (sample SAMEA2622242) | marine metagenome | biome: marine biome (ENVO:00000447); feature: deep chlorophyll maximum layer (ENVO:xxxxxxxx); material: "saline water (ENVO:00002010), including plankton (ENVO:xxxxxxxx)" | depth 40 m
TTGTTAAATCTTTCCAAGACTCTGTGACATTAATCTCACAAGATACATTAACAAGTGCTACTGCTAGTGCAACTGTATCCACAGGAGGATCTATTTCTGCTGTCACAATTACTGATGGAGGTTCAGGTTATGACTTTACACCAACAGTGACTATTGCTGCACCTAGTGGTATTACAACTGCTCAGGCAACTGCTACTGCCTCTGTAACAGGTGGAGTTGTTACTAGTGTTTCTATCACTGGTATTGGAACTGGATATGATACACAACCACTGGTGTTGATTCAACCACCTAAAATAACATCAGAAATTATTGAAGTTAATTCTTACTCAGGTGATGATGGTGTGATTGTTGGTGTTGGAAGCACTAATGTTGGAGCACAAAAACAGTTATTCTTTGATCTTTATATTCCAACTGATTCCTTCATGAGAGATACAAATCTTGTTGGAACTGCACAAACAATAAGTGGTATTAGTACAGGTGATACTATTGTTATTAAAGATACCTTCTTATCAATTGGTAGCACATTTGCATCTGCTGTTGGTGTTGCTAACACTTTCCTTGATTGTGTGTATCAGGTTGAATCTGCTTCAACTCAAATGGTAACTGTACAAAATGAAAGTTCCTCTGGTATTGTAACAGCAGTTAGAAGAATCAATTGTAATGTTGATACATTTGGTTTAGGTATTGCAACACACACTCAAAGACCATCTCTTGGCAACTACAGTTGGGGTAAGATTAATTTTGCAGAGAGAGTAAAAGTTAAATCTTTTGATGCAAATAACAACAATGGAGTGATTGGTATTTCTACCTCTGGTCTTGTTCAAAGATCTGAACCTCTTAGATTTAAGAACTATACTTAATCCCCTATAAATAAACAAAAAAGTCCTAATAAAATGGCTGCGATTATAACTGATCAACTTCGTATATTAAATGCTAAGAATTTTGTTGCTGGAGTTCAATCCAGCAGTAATTCTTATTATACGTTCATTGGTTTACCCAATGCCACTGATTATTCATCTACATGGGAGAGCACACCACCATCTCCAAAAGACAATTTAGATGAATCAAATGATTATTGGGACACAATGATTGCCTTAAAAAAGGTTAGTAGTGGAGATATTGCTCAAGTTGTAACCAAAAATTCTTGGTCTTCTGGTAACATTTATGATATGTGGAGGAATGACATTTCAAGGTCAAATCCATCACAACCATCTGGTTCGTTCAACATCTATTCAGCAAATTACTATGTGGTGAATAGTGATTTTAGAGTATACATTTGTCTTTACAATAATGCAAGTCCTGAGAATAACTTCAAAGGAAGTCCTTCACTTGATGAACCAACTTTTACAGATTTAGAACCAAAACCTGCAGGTTCTAGTGGTGATGGTTATATTTGGAAATACCTTTATACAATTAAACCTGGTGAAGCTATTAAATTTGATTCTACAAATTATATTCCAGTTCCAAGTGACTGGGGAAATACCACTGATACTGCAACAGTAAAAGCAAATGCTGCATCTAGTGGTCAAATTAAGATTGTCACCATTAGAAATAGAGGTGCTGGACTAGGAAATGCAAATACTTATACTGGTGTTTCAATTAAAGGTGATGGACATAATGGACAAGCAACTGTTGTTGTAAATGCAGACAGTAAAATTCAATCTGTATCAGTTACAAATGGAGGATCTGGTTATACCTATGGAACAATTGATCTTTCAGAAAAAGGTGTAACTGGAACAACATCTCCAGTCTTTGATGTAATTATTCCTCCACCTGGAGGTCATGGACATGATATCTACACTGAATTAGGTGCTTTTAATGTCCTCACATATTCAAGATATGAAAATGATACTGAAAATCCTGACTTCATCACAGGTAATCAATTTGCAAGAGTAGGACTTATTGAAAATCCACAGCAGTTTGGGTCAAGTAGTCTCCTATCTTCTGACAAAGCAGCAGCAACTTATGCATTAAGACTTACTGGAACTGGTTATAGTTCTGTTGTTTTTACTGCTGATAGTGAAATCACACAAACAGTAGGTCTTGGTTCTACTGCAATTGGTAGAGTTGTTTCATATGATCAACTTACTGGTGTTCTTAAGTATTGGCAAGATAGAACAAATGTAGGATTTAATTCTGATGGAACACAGAATGCATCACCAGAATATGGATTTAAAAATATTCTTTTTGAGGCAGATGCTGGAGCAAATGTAGGTGGTAATGTAAACATTATTGGTGGATCAGCAACATTGCAGATTAGCACTTCATTTACAGGTGTTAGTACTGTAATAAATAATAGGACATATAACCTAGGTCAGGAATTTACAATGGGTGTTGCGAATCCTGAATCTAAAAAATATTCTGGCAATATCATATATGTTGACAATAGACCTCCAGTAACTAGGTCTACCACCCAGAAAGAAGACGTCAAAATCATTTTGCAATTCTAAAGAATTATGCCACAGGAAACTAATCTCAACGTTGCTCCTTATTTTGATGATTTTGATGCAACTAAAAATTACAATAAAGTTTTATTTAAACCTGCTTTTCCAATTCAGGCAAGAGAGTTAAATAATATACAATCAATTCTGCAGGGGCAGATTGAAGCAATGGGAGACAACCTCTTTAAAGAGGGTAGTGTTGTAATCCCTGGAAATTCGTCATATAAACCAAGATTTCATTGTATTCAAATACAATCTGAATTTTTAGGAGTTCCTGTTCAACTATATCTTGATTCTTTAATTGGTCAAAAAATTACAGGTAGAACATCTGGTGTAACTGCAAAAGTTGTAACTTATATTACTAATGCACAATCTGATAATGGAAATTATACATTATATTTAAATTATGAAGATTCTAGTGATGATGGTAATTCAACTGAAGTTTTCTTTGATGATGAAATTCTTACATCAAACACTGCATTAGCATTTGGTAATTCATTTATTGCTGCTGGTGAGGGATTTGCAAACACTGTTATTTCAGGTGCAGCACAGGTAGGTACTGCATTCACATTGAGTGCAGGTATTTTCTATCTAAGAGGTAATTTTGTTACTGTAGATAATCAAATCCTTATTCTTGATCAATATAATACACTTTCAAGTTATAGAATTGGTTTTCAGATTGAAGAAAAAATTATAACAGCAGATGATGATAACTCACTATATGATAATGCAAGTGGTTTCAATAATTTTACAGCACCTGGTGCTGATAGATTCAAAATTACTGCCACATTAGCTAAAAAATCACTTGATAATTTTGACTCTCAAGGATTTGTGCAAATTGCTGAAGTTAATAATGGCAGATTGAAGAATGCAATCAATAACAGTCCAAGATATAATGTTTTAGGTAATGAATTAGCAAAGAGAACCTTTGAAGAATCAGGTCATTACTATATTAAAGAGTTACAAACTAAAATTAAGGAAAGTTTGAATGATCTTGAGGGAAATAGAGGAGTATATTTCTCAGATCAACTTACCCAAAATGGAGCAAATCCCTCTGATGATTTGATGGTTTTACAGGTTTCACCTGGTAAAGCATATGTCAGAGGATATGAGACTGAAATTAAATCACCACAATTTCTTGATGTCCCCAAACCAAGGACATCAAGAACTCTTTCAAATATTGGTGTAACCTTTGATTTTGCACCAACACTTGCAGTTAATAATGTAACAGGAAGTGCCCCAGTTGGATTTAACACAACTAACACACTTTCTTTAAGAACTCAAAGAGTTGGTGAAGATAAATTTAGCACTGTTGGTGAAGAAATTGGTAGAGCAAGAGTTTATGATTTTGCTTTAGAATCAGGTGCATATAATGCAACTAATACTAATATCAATCAATGGGATCTTTCACTGTTTGATATTGAGTTTAAAAATCAAATTACTTTAAATCTATCCACCACACTGCAAAAATCAACTTTTATTCAGGGTGTAAAAAGTGGTGCAAGTGGATTTATTAATGAAACAATTACTGGCATTGGACACACCTTGTTTAATGTAAGAGGTGAATTCCAAAGAGGTGAAGCAATCTCTATAAATGGTGATTCTGATCAATTAAGATTCATTGTTGATACCAGACAATTCTCATTAGGTGATGTAAAATCAGTTCTTGGATTTATTGGATCTGGAGTTGGAGCTGCTAATACATTCACTGCAGATGTTATCCAAAGTCCTATTTTAACTTTTGATAATGTAAGTATTACTGCAGCAAGTGCAGGAATTTCAACAGTTTCTAGTCCTTCAGTTGGTGGAAGAACATTTGTTGGTGTTGTCACCACAGGTAATATTGTTCAGTTTGAAAGACCAGGATTTACTGATGTTTCTTTTGGAAGAGTTACTTCTATTGGTTCAACCAATTTTGAAATAGCAGGTGTTACTACTGTAATTGGTGTTGCTGATGGTGGTCTTCCAAGTGCTGGATTTGAAGCTAATGACCTGAAAGTTCTTACTTCAAAATTAGCAAACTCTCCCAATAGCAGTAATGAGTCTGGTAAGAATACACTATACAGTGTTCTTCCAAATTCAAATGTAAAATCTGTTAATTTGAATGGTGCATCAGGTGTTATCAGAGTTAAGAAACTTGTAACTATTAGTAGTTCTGGTGAAACAGGAGCAATTGCAGTTGATGATATTGATAACCAAACTTGGACTTCATTTGATGAAGAAAGATACTCACTTCAGAATGATGATGGAACAACTCAGATTCTAACAAAAGATAAATTTACATTTAATACTGCAAGAACAGAAGTCACTATTCAAGGATTGACTGGCAGTGGTTCAGCAGTTCTTATTGGTACTGTTCTTCAATCTAAACTTACTGCAAAGATTAAGAGAAAAAATATTGTTAACAAAATAACAATTAATAAATCATCTGATCCAACATCAGGTGTTGATGCAGTAGGATTTGCTGGAACAACCCTTAATGATGGTCTTGAGTATGGTAATTACCCATTTGGAACCAGAGTACAAGATGATACAATATCTCTCAACAAACCAGATGCCTATGTTGTTCATGCAATATTTGAATCAATCAATGTAGATGCACCCACTACTCCAACATTAACTGTCAGTAACATGACAGGACCAAGTGCAAATACACAAGATCTCAATATTGGTGATGTTTTTGTAGGTAATTTAAGTAAAGCAAAAGCAACATATCTTGAGCAATTATCCTCATCATCTATTGCTTTTGCATATGTTAATGATAAAACATTCCAAGATGGTGAAATTATTTCTTTTGTGGACACTGGTGTTCAGGCAAATGTAAGTGATATTTTATTAGGTTCACCAAACATTACATCATCATTTGAATTTGATAATGGTCAGAGAAATGACATTTATGATATTTCTAGATTGAGAAGAAGAGCAGGTGCTCATGTTCCCACAAAACAACTTCTCATTTACTATGGTAATCTTGATTATGATCCAAGTGATATTGGTGATATTACAACTGCAAACTCTTATATCAATTGTAATTATAAAAATCAAGTTCAATCCACTAATGGATTTAGAAACACAGATCTGATTGATTTAAGACCAAGAGTTTCAGATTATACTGTGACTGAAGGTGGTAATTCACCATTTGAATTTGATGGTAGAACTTTTGATAATGGAAATCACAGTTCTAAGCATATTTTTGCAAGTGATGAATCAACTCTTGTTGCTTATGAATATTATCTTGGAAGAGCAGATAGAGTTTATCTGACCAGAAATGGAGATATTCAAATTACTCTTGGTGCTCCATCTGATAGACCAGAACTTCCTGGTATTCTTCCTGGTGGTTTAAATATTGCAAACATCTTCTCTCCTCCATATCTTTTTGATGTAAAAGATACTAAAATTAAATTTATTGAGCATAAGAGATATCAAATGAATGATATCGCTAGACTTGAGAGAAGAATTAAAAATCTTGAGTATTATACATCACTAAATCTTTTAGAACAAAATACACTTAACACATTTGTTGCTGATGCAAATGGATTAAACAGATTTAAATCTGGTATTTTTATTGATAACTTCTCTTCTTATACCCCACAAGATGTTACTATTGGTATTAGAAACAGTATTGATCCAGTACAAAAAGTTCTAAGACCTGCTCATTATTCAACTTGTATAAATCTACAAGTTGGTAGTTCTGCAATTCCTGGAATTGGTACTGCTGCTCAATCAACTATTGATTCTAGATTTGCATCACTTGCTGGTCAAAGAGTTAGAAGATCAGGTAATGTAATTAGTCTAGATTACACTGAAGTTGCTGAAATATCTCAACCATACGCTACCAGAGTTGAAAATGTAACACCTTTCTTGATTGATTTTTATCAAGGAAGTGTTGCATTAGATCCAACCACTGATGTTTGGGTAAGCACTCTACCACCTGAAACTAATGATGTTATTATTGAAGGTAATTTTGAATCAATTGCAGCTGCACTTCAGGCAGATGTTCAAGATGGTGCAGATGGTCTTAGAACTGGTGTAGCACCTACATTATGGGACTCCTGGGAAACAACTGGAATCAGTCTTGATCTTACTGGATCTAATCAAACTGAATCTTTTGCTACATTCTCTCAAAGAACAGGGCAATCAACAGCATCATTAGGTCTTGGTGGAAACAATGCAACCTTAAGCACAATTAATTCAACTACACTTAATGGTGCAATTAACATTGAGCAGAATAGAACAGGTGTTCAGCAGACTGTAAATGAAATTCTTACAGATGCTGAATCATTAGGAACCAGAATTACCAGTAGATCTATCTCTAACTTTATGAGAGAGAGAAATATTGAATTTACTGGAACTAGAATGAAACCAAATACACAAGTATTTGCTTTCTTTGATAATGTAAATGTCACTGCTAGATGCACACCTAAATTGATTCAAGTTAATATGAACTCTGGTGTATTCCAAGTTGGTGAAGAGGTTGTTGGAACAGTTCCTGGAGCAACTGAGCCAGGATTAAGATTTAGACTTGCTAGTGCAAATCACAAGTATGGTCCTTTCAATAATCCAAGTGATTTTTATGATAGCAATCCTTATTTAAGAACTAATAATGTCCCTTCAGTATATTCTGCTCAGAGCACTATTCTCAATGTAGATACAGTAACACTTGCTTCTGAAGAAAATCCAACTTTTACTGGTCATGTTGTAAATACCATGATACTTCAGGGTCAAACAAGTGGTGCTGAGGCAACAGTTGCAAATGTAAATCTAATTACAGACAGAGTTGGAACACTGCAGGGTTGTTTTGAAGTTCCAGGTGAAAATGACCTGACAATGCAAACCTTTAATACTGGAAGGAATGTATTCAAACTGACTAGTAGTAATATTAACAGTAGAATTGAAGGAACTGTTACAACTGAAGCAGAGGAAATCTTCTATTCACAAGGTGATATTGATACCACTGAAGAAGTAACCCTTTCTCTTAGAAATGCTAGAATTAGCACAGTTGATGTCACACCTGAAAGTCAAACTCTTAATTCTGATGTAGACCTTGATATTATCAATAACACAACTCTAAGACCTACACCTCCTCCTCCACCACCTCCAGCACCACCAAGACGTGGTGACCCTCTTGCTCAGACTTTTAAAATTGATGCATCAAGTGGAATCTATGCAACTAAGGTTGATCTGTTCTTCCAAACTAAAGATGATAATCTTCCTGTTACAATACAGATAAGAGAGACCACATTAGGAACTCCCAATAAAACTATTCTTGCATATTCAGAGGTTACTCTTGATCCTGATGATGTCAATGTTTCCAATGATGGTGTAGTAGCAACAACATTTAGATTTGAATCACCTGTATATCTTAGAGCTGGTGCTGAATATGCTTTGGTTGTTCTTGCAAGTGTTACAACTTATAATCTTTGGATCTCAAGACTTGGTGAACCAGATGTAACAACTCTTGCTACAGAGTCTGGTAGAGTATTAGTAACTGAACAACCAGTTCTTGGATCTCTGTTTAAATCACAAAACTCTTCAGTATGGACACCAAGTCAATATGAAGATATGAAGTTTGTGCTTCATAGAGGAGACTTTGTTGGATCTGGTAATGTTCAATTCTATAATCCTGAACTTGATGATAAGAATGAAGCAATTCCACCAGGTGGAATAGTTGCTGAATCTAGAAAGGCAAGTGTTGGTATTGGAACAACTGTTAATCAAGATGGTGTTTCTAACCCTCTTGTCATTGGTAATAAAATTATTCAGGTTAACACTGGAGCATCTGGATTCCTCAAGAAGTTTGGTGGTATAGCCTCTGGCACACTTGATGTAACAAATAGTGGTATAGGATTTACACCATCAGTTGGATCATTTACTCATACAGGTGTTGCATTGACTGCTACCACTGGTCTTGGTGTTGATGCTACTGCTGATATTACTATTCTTGATGGTGTTGCTATTGGAGCAACAATCAATGCAGGTGGTAGTAATTATTCATTGGGTGATGTTTTAAGTCCTGTAGCATTTGGAACTAGAAAACTTGGTACAGGTATTCAGCTAACAGTTGGTATCATCACATCCCAGAATACACTTCTATTGAATAATGTTCAAGGTGAATTTAGCACTAATGCTAATGATTATCTTGAGTATGATTCAACTGCTGGAACCAGACTTTCAATAAATGCTGGTGTTGGTGGATCTGTTATTCCTACTGGTTCAACCATTATCAATGATGGACTTCACATTAAAGTCAAGCAAAGAAATCATGGAATGTACTCTACAACAAATAGAGTTAAGATTAGAGGACTTAAGGGAACCAATACACCCACAAGTCTCACTCAAAATGTAGCAAGATCAAGTGTTGGTTCAATCTCAATTGCAAACACTACTGGTTTTGATACTTTTGAAAATGTTGGTGTATCAAACACTAATCCAGGTTATGTCCAAATTGGAGATGAAATTATCAAATATGAAGGAATCACCTCTGGAACTGGCACAACTGGAACATTGACTGGCATAGGAAGAGCAGCAGAAGGAATTGCTGCTAGTCATGTAATTAATGACATAGTTACAAAATATGAGTTTAATAATGTTTCACTGAGAAGAATTAATACAACTCATAATCTTCAAACTGTAACTAAGACTGATCCACTTGCAATTGACTCTTATCATATCAAAATTGATATGAGTGCAAATGGAACAGATAGAACTGGAGTAAGCACATTTGTTCCTGGACCTAATTTCCTTACAGATGGTTCAACAAATACTGGTATTGCAAAAGGATCTTATAATATCCCATATTCACTAATTGTTCCTGATGTTACTGCTACAACACCTGAGGGTTCATTTATTCTTGCATCAGCAAGAACTATTTCTGAAACATCTGTTTCAGGTGTTGAGGCATCATTTGTTGATCAGGGATATCAAGATGTTCAGTTTAATCAAAAGAACTATTTTGAGTCTCAAAGAATGGTTGCATCATCAGTAAATGAAACTGAACAGTTAGCTGGATTATCTGGCAACAAATCATTCACTCTCAATCTTGACCTTTTGACTTATGATACTAGAATTTCACCAATGATTGATCTTAACCACTCCTCTGTTGTATTTGTTTCTAATAGAGTTGATGGAAAGATTACTGATTTTGCAACTGATCCAAGAGTTGTTGGTATCCCAGAAGATCCTAACAGTATGCTTTATGTTACCAAAAATGTCACTCTTGAAAATCCTGCAACATCACTGAAAGTATTCCTTGATGCTTATGTTGCAACTTCAAGTGATGTAAGATTATTCTATGCTCTTGACCAAGATGTTAGTGCAAAAGAAACTAAATTCAAACCATTCCCTGGAATCAATAACATTGATACTTATGGTAATGTAATTGATATTTCTCTTGCAGATGGAACTCCTGATACTAAGAAGGAAAAGAGTGATAAACTGACTCAAACACCTGCTGTGAATGACTTTACTGAATATAAATTCACCATGGATAATCTTCCTCCATTCAAGTCATTTAGACTTAAACTGATTGGGACATCTTCTAATCAAGCATGTGTCCCTCAATTTAGAAACCTTAGAGCATTAGCATTAGCATGAGTTTAATACCAGTTGAAGGCAATAAGAACCTATTGAGAGATGGGAAGACTAATGCTCTAATTAATACTAATAAAGGTGAATTTCAAGCATACATAAAAAATAGGGAGAAACTCTTATCTGATAAAGAAAGAGTTGACTCCCTTGAGAAAAAAGTTGATAATTTAAAAGGTGATCTAGATGAAATCAAGTCAATGTTAAAAGCAGTAATCAATGGCTAACAATACAATCACCTTTAATCCAGACTCTAATGTAGCATTTGGTGTAAACCTTACAATATTGGAAGGTGCTGACTTTAAGTCTACTTTTAAAGTAAATAAAGAAAATAAATCAGCATTTGATTTAACTGGTTATGCAATTCATGGAAAGATGAAAAAAAGTGTTGCTGTTGGGGCATCTACTGGAGGGATACAAGGATTTACTGCTGGTATAACAAGTGCTGCTGCTGGTGAATTTAATATTTCTCTTACAGATACTATCACACAAGACTTAAAACCAGGTAGATATTATTATGATATAAATGTTGTTAGTTCAGCATCAACAGTATATAAGATGGTATCAGGAAATGTGCTGGTAGAGGGGGGTCTCTCCGTCTAATAAATATAGAAAAGGAAATAGTGTATAATGGCACAACCTTCTTCAAGACAAGAACTTATAGATTATTGTTTAAGACAGTTGGGCGCTCCTGTCTTGGAGATAAATGTTGCTGATGAGCAAGTCCAGGATTTGATGGATGATGCTATACAATATTTTCAAGAGAGACATTATGATGGTGTTGAGAAGGCATTTCTCAAGTACCAGATGACTGAAAAAGATATTGAAAGAGGTAAAGCAAGACCACCAGGTGCTAGAAGTGGAGAAACTCAAACAGGTATTACTTCAACTACAGTAAGCACCACAGTTGGTGGAGATTCTACAAACTTTGCTTACTATGAAAACAGCAATTATATTCAAATTCCACCTCAAGTAATAGGTATTGAAAAGATCTTTAAATATGATGATGCTCAGTCTATAAGCAGTAGCAATATGTTCAGTTTTAAATATCAACTGTTTTTGAATGATATTTACTACTTTGGAAGCACTGATTTACTTTCATATTCAATGTCCATGAGTTATTTGGAAACCATGGATTTTCTTCTGAATACACATAAGAGAATAAGATTCAACATTAGACAAGATAGAATGTATCTAGATGTTGATTATGATAATATTAAAGAAGGAGAGTTTATTATCCTTGAGTGTTACAGAGCACTAAATCCTGATGATTATACAAGAGTTTACAATGACCCATTCCTCAAGAGATATTTAACTGCTCTAATCAAAAGGCAATGGGGTCAAAATTTAATTAAATTTACTGGTGTGAAACTGCCTGGTGGGGTTGAGTTTAATGGAAGACAACTTTATGATGATGGTCAAAGAGAGTTAGATGAAATAAAGGTAGAAATGCTAAGTAAATATGAGTTGCCTCCATTTGACATGATAGGTTGATATTATGCTCAATCCATTCTTCCTAAACAACTCTAAGCAAGAGCAAAATCTCATACAAAGTCTTGTCAATGAACAATTGCAGATGTATGGGATTGAGATTTTTTACATCCCTAGAAGGTATGTAACAAAAAATACTGTAATTAGAGAGGTAATACAATCAGAATTTGATAATGCTTATCCAATAGAAGCATATCTTGATAGTTATGATGGATATGGTGGGCAAGGAACTTTACTATCAAAGTTTGGTATTCAAGAACAAGATGATTTGACACTTATTGTTTCAAGAGAGAGATATGAGAATTATATTTCCCCACTTATTAAAAATATTCCAAATATTGAGTTAGCTACAAGACCAAAAGAAGGTGATTTAATTTACTTTCCATTAGGTGATAGATTATTTGAAATCAATTATGTTGAGCATGAGCAACCATTCTACCAATTACAAAAAAATTATGTCTATACTCTGAAGTGTCAACTTTACAGATATGATGATGAAGTTATTGACACTGGTGTAGAGACAATTGATGATGAAATTGACCAACTTGGTTTTATACAAAAATTACAATTGATTGGTGTTGCAACTTCAGCATCTGCATCAGTTACTGGTATTGCATCTGGATGTATAAGAAGTATTGAAGTTACTAACATGGGTGGTGGTTATGCAGTAGCACCTGTTGTTGCAATATCATCTGCTCCTGCAGGTGGTATTGATGCCAAAGCAGTTGCAATTTTAACAGATGATATTGTTACTTGTGATGGAACAAAAGGAGGATCAGTAAATGCAATACGTATTACTAATCCTGGTGTTGGATACACTACAATTCCATCAGTTGTTATAGTAGGAAGTGGGGGTGCAACTGCTAAAGTTGTTGGTATTGAGACAATTGGTGGAATTAGATCAATTAATGTTAATTCTGGAGGAAATGGATATACTTCAGTGCCAACTGTTGGCATATCTACTCCAACACATGTAGGGGCAGCAGCAACTGCAACTATTGGTGTACCCATAAGTGTTGGTGCTGGATCTAGTATTATTGACACCACTATAAGTGTTGGTGTTGCTACTTATCTTTTCCCTGGTGGAACTACTGGTGGTGTTTTCTATAAGTCTGCTCCTACTGTTACATTTTCAGATCCAACAGGCACAGGTAATAATGCAACTGCCACAGCAACAATTCAAGATATTGCAATAAGTGGTGGTAGAGTAAATTCTCTATCAATTACTGATGAAGGCAAGTTCTATACAACAGTTCCTACAGTAACTATATCTGATCCTGGATTAAGTATTGCTTCTGCTACCATAGGAATTGCTGGATCATCTATAGACCCAGGTTCTATAGCTTTCAGCACCACAGGTAGAGCATATACAAGTGCTCCAATTGTCGCAATCACCACATCTACTGGTCAGGATGCACCTACACAACATGCTACTGGTATTGCCACTATTCATCCTATTACAGGTGTAATAACAGCAGTTTCTTTTGACCCTGCTGATGCATGGGCAGTTGGAACTTCAGCAACTATTGGGGCAGGATATACTGTTGCTCCTAATATTGCTTTTGGATCACCATCACCTGTCCAAGCAACTGCAACTGCAACAATTTCAATTGGTGGATCTGTAACAAGTCTTGCTATTGGAAATAGTGGATTTGGATATATATCTGCCCCAAGTGTAACCATAGCAGCACCTTCTGGTGTTGGAACACAATTCACTGCTACTGGTATTGCTACTATTAGGTTTAATTCTATTTCTACTTCTGGCACATTATCAACTACTTCTACATCAATATCAGGTATTACAACAGAAGGTATATTAGTTGGTGATAGAGTCAGATTAAGTGTTGGTAGCACAGAACTCTATAACTTTATACCTGAAGCAACATTTGTAAGTGGTATTGGAGCAGGAACAATAACACTTAATCAAGCATCAACAAATGTTGGTATAGCAACTTCAGTATTTGAATTTGGTATTGATCAATGTGGTATAGTAACTGATATTAGTATTACATATGGTGGAGGTGGATATTTATCACCACCAACAGTCACTATATCTAATGATCCTATATTTAAAAATTATGTTGATTTAATATCTGGTGTAACCACAGCAATTGGTGTGGCAAATATGAATACTGCTGGTGTTGTCACAAGTATATCAATAACAGATAGTGGTAGTCAATATGTTCTTACACCAACTGTTCAAATTTCTGAACCTGCATCCACAAGTTCTGGATCATTTATATTCAATGAAGTTGTAACTGGTTCTAGTTCTGGAACAACTGCAAGAGTTAAGTCATATGATG
>TARA_R100001463_G_scaffold37747_2_pt1 | contig 13792 bp, 12 predicted proteins | sample TARA_R100001463 | Tara Oceans TARA_R100001463 (sample SAMEA2622242) | marine metagenome | biome: marine biome (ENVO:00000447); feature: deep chlorophyll maximum layer (ENVO:xxxxxxxx); material: "saline water (ENVO:00002010), including plankton (ENVO:xxxxxxxx)" | depth 40 m
AGTGTTTCAAAAATCTAATACATACCGAACATTACACAGTATTTATGAAGAATTAGGAGCATTTGGCACAGCAGGTTCTATTGTCCTTCCTGATCCTAAAACAGCTATACATCATTACCCTGTAACTATTGGAGAATATGCAATAGCTACTGATTATCAAGGCAGAGTAAACACTTTGTACAGAGAATTTCAAAAAACAGTAGGAGAAGTAGTAAGAGAGTTTGGATATAAGAAATGTTCAACGTCCGTTAAGAATTTGTACGACAGGGGTTCATTAGATCAGTGGATTACTTTAGTTCATGCAATAGAGCCAAGAGATGATAGGGAGCGTGACTTTAAAAAGAAGGACAATATGAACATGGCATACAAGTCTTGTTACTTTGAAATAGGTGGTGATGGCGAAGATGTGCTACGAGAAAGTGGATATAAAGAATTTCCGGCTGTTATACCTAGATGGGGCATATCTGGTGGCGATATTTATGGTAATTCACCGGGAATGGAAGCATTAGGTGACGTAAAACAGCTCCAACATGAACAATTACGCAAGGCACAAGGCATTGATTACCAAACAAAGCCACCATTACAAGTACCTAGCTACATGAAAAACAGAGATGTGGACAGTTTACCGGGTGGCGTTACGTTTATTGATGGTCAACAAGGCAAAATTGAGACAGCATTCAACGTAAACCTTAATTTAAATCATTTATTAGCAGATATACAAGACGTAAGGCAGCGTATTAACGGTAGTTTTTATGCTGATTTGTTCCTTATGTTGGCAAATGCTACTGATACAAGGATGACCGCAACAGAAGTGGCAGAACGTCACGAAGAAAAACTGCTTATGTTAGGTCCTGTATTGGAAAGATTGCATAATGAGCTATTAGATCCGTTAATTGATAATACGTTTAACAGAATGGTAGAAGCCGGATTAGTACCACCTGCTCCAGAAGAGATGCAAGGCATGGAATTAAACGTAGAATTTGTATCTATGTTGGCACAAGCACAACGTGCTATAGGTACAAACAGTGTAGATAGGTATGTAAATAGCATGGGTATGATTGCACAAATGAAACCTGATGTATTAGATAAATTTGATTCTGATGCATGGGCAGATGGATATGCTGATATGTTAGGCGTAGATCCTAAATTAATAATTGGAGGTGAACGAGTAGCAAGAATACGTCAAGACAGAGCAGCACAACAACAAGCAATGGCAAAAGCAGAAGCAGAACAACGTGCTGTAGATAATGCAGTTAAATTAAATGATTCAAAAACTGGTGATCCATCTATGATGGACATGATGAATCAATTTAGTGGTTACAATTCACCATCACCATTGGAGGTATAAATGAACTTAATTGACTTAAAAAAAGATCCACAACCCATTGATAGCAATGAAATGTACGAAGAGCCAATGTATAGCTACGGTTTGTGTATATCGCTTGGTAGGGAAGAACTAGAAAAGTTAGGCATCGAAAAATTACCAGAAGCTGGTAGCGAGATGATGATTAAGGCTATTACTTATGTTAAAACTGTTAGAGAAAGTAAAGAAAAGGATGGTGTTGAACAGAATGTAGAGCTACAAATATGTGCAATGGGTATAGAACCTTTTGATAAGAGTGGTGATCAGGCTAAAGGTTTGTACGAAACACAGCCTAAACCTGCACCAAAAGCAACACCTGTTGCTAAAAGCCCAACTTATTTAGCATAGGAGTTTATTATGGAAGGTTCACACAATCTATCGCCCAGTGCAAAAATGCGTTACAAACAAATGATAGAAGCACATAACGCAAAAGAAGCAAATAAAAATAAAAATAAGAAAAAATCTAAATTAGAACAATTTGCTGAAAAGCTTTATGGAGGTAACAAGTAATGGCTGACGCAAAAAATATTATTCCTGCAAAAATAAAAAGAAAAGCAGCAACATTAGAAGCTATGAAAGAAGGCGGTATGGCATCTGACGCACAATTAAAAGAATTAGAAAAACTAAAAAAACTTTACCCTTCAATGTTTTAATTATGAAAAACCAAGGATTGTGGGCAAACATTCACGCAAAACGTAAAAGAATTAAAGAAGGTTCTGGTGAAAAAATGCGTAAAAAAGGATCAAAGGGAGCACCAACAGATAAAGCTATTAGGCAAAGTCAAGCATAAGGTGTGACCGTAACCCAGTTATTGCTAGGTATATTAAGTCATGAGTGAATACAATCCTCTCGACCTCAAGAGTCAACAAAAATCCAAAGACAATAAAAAGTCTGAGGAAAGAATTGACCGCCAAAATGAAGAGTCGGACATCAAATGGCTGATGAGCAGCAAGAGGGGTCGCAGATTAATCTGGAGACTTCTGGAGCAAGCAGGTGTTTTCCGATCATCGTTTAACACTAACGCAATGGCAATGTCATTTAGCGAAGGTAACAGAAACTATGGTTTGCAAATACTAAACTTGATTCACACTCTCTGCCCAGAGTTATACCCGACAATGATTAAGGAGCAAAAAAATGTCAGAAACGCTGATGACGGAAGCCGAACAAACCAATGAAGGCAGCACACAGCAACCAGTAGGAGAAGCACAAACCGAGCAATCGGCTGAAACTACGACTACTGAAGAAACACAGCAACAAGCTGAAAATGTAGCAGATCAGCAAGATTCGGATGAATCCACTGCTGAAAGTGAAACTAGCGAACAGGAAACCAAAGAAGGTGCTCCTGAGACATACGAGTTCAACGATAAGGTGGCTGACGCACCGGAAGTACTCGACCCCGAAGTCTTAACTGCATTCGGTGAAGTCGCTAAAGAACTTGACCTGCCACAAGACGCTGCACAAAAAGTTTTAGACAAAGTCGCACCTGTAATACAGGCAAGACAAGCACAACAGGTTGAAAAGGCAAGACAAGATTGGGCAGCAGAATCACAATCAGATGAAGAATTTGGTGGTGAAACTTTTGAAACTAATCTTGAAGTTGCAAAAACAGCCCTTAATGCATTTGGTACTGATCCTTTTAAACAGTTGCTGTCAGAATCTGGTTTGGGAAATCATCCCGAAGTAATTCGGTTTATGTACCGAGCAGGTAAGGCAATTAGTGAAGACAGTTATGTTGGTAATTCTTTAGGTGCTAATGCTAAAAGCGGTGTACCAAAAGATTTTAACGGCATAGCTAACGCACTGTATTCTAATCAGCAAAACAAGTAAGGAGTTATTAAATGGCTACACTTTCATCATCAAATTTAACCCTAGCGGATTGGGCAAAAAGATCTGACCCAGACGGTAGAGTTCCAATTGTTGCAGAACTATTATCACAAAGCAACGAAATTTTAGACGATTGCGTTTTTAAAGAAGGTAATTTACCTACTGGAGAACGTGTTGTTATTAGAACTGGTTTACCCGGTGTTTACTGGAGAGCACTTAACCAAGGTATTCCATCAAGCAAGTCAACAACAGCACAAATTGACGAAGCTTGCGGAATCCTAGAAGCTCGTTCTGAAGTAGACAAAGACTTGGCAATGTTAAATGGTAACACTGCACAGTTCCGTTTATCTGAAGATACTGCGTTCTTGGAAGCAATGAACCAGACTCAAGCAGAGACAATGTTCTACGGTAATCCCGGAACAGATCCTAAGAAGTTTTTAGGACTTGCACCAAGATATGGTGATTTATCTGCTGACAACGCAGTAAACATTCTTAATGCAGGTGGATCAGGTTCTGATAACGCTTCTGTATATCTAGTTGTTTGGGGTGATAATACTGTTTATTGTCCTTTCCCTAAAGGATCTAAAGCAGGTTTAACACACGAAGATCTAGGTGAGCAAACTGTTTACAACAGTGACGGTACAAGATTACAAGCTTTTGCTACTCGTTACCAGTGGAAGAACGGTTTGGTCGTTAAAGATTGGAGATACGTTGTTCGTATTTGTAACATTGACATTTCTGACCTATTAGCAGGTTCTAACACACAAGCTTCAAGTGCATCTACTGCTCTTATTAAGCTTATGGCTAGAGCATTGTATAGAATTCCAAATATGGCAATGGGAAGAGCAGCGTTCTATATGAATAGAACTGTTCACTCAGGATTATCTATTGCAGCACTTGACAAGTCACAATCTGTATTAGCTATCCAAGAAGGTTTATCACAGTTTGGATCAGCACAAAGCTACTTATCATTCCTTGGAGTACCTCTAAGAAGAGTAGATGCGTTGCTTAACACTGAATCTGCGGTAAGTTAACTTTTTTATTAACAAAGGAGATCTAAAATGATTACAGACAAACTGCTCCGAGTGAGCGAAGATCAAGCAATTACTACAACTGCTTTTTCTACTGACACTATTGATCTAGGAACAGCTAGAGATATAGGCGAAGGTACTTCGTTATACATGAACTTTGCTGTTACCACTGCATTAGCAAACGGTACAAGTGTAAAGTTTGAAGTTGTAACTAGTGCAAATGCTAACTTGTCTAGTCCTACTGTTATTGGAAGCAGCGATGCAATCCTTACAGCAGCACTTACAGTTGGTAAAAACGTAGTAGTACGCATTAATCCAGACATTGCAGGTAAAGGTAAAAGGTACTTAGGTGCTAGATACACAGTTGCAGGTACATTTAATGCAGGTAAAGTTACTGCTGATGTAGTAGAAACAATCGGTGACGGACAGAAGTACTATGCTTCTGGCTTTACCGTAGCTTAATAAGGAGAATCTATGCCTATTTATAGAGCTAAAACTAAGTGCTTTGTTGGTCAATCCATGAGAGAAGCTAACGAAGAGTTTGAATACAATGGAGAGTTCAATAGTAATATTGAATTAGTTGGTGGAACTGAACCTGATCTGCCTGTGGCGTCAAACACAGCCGTATTGTCAGAAGATGTTCAGCCAACTACTCAATCCGTTGATTACGAATCAATGACTAAAGCAGAACTCGAAGTGTATGGTCGTTCTATTGGTGTTGAACTAGATAGAAGACAAACTAAAGACACTTTAATTAGTCAACTAGTAGCAGCTAATAAGTAGGCATTAGTTTTCTTATTTTCTTACTGGGGGCTAGTAGTAATACTGCTAACCTCCTCTTTTTTTAGGAGATGACATGGCAACTGAAGTAGACATTTGCAACCTTGCCTTGGCACACTTAGGCGATGATGCAACAATAGCTTCGCTTAATCCACCAGAAGGATCAGCACAAGCAGAAAAAGCTGCACGGTTTTATCCAATTGCAAGAAATACTTTGCTTGAAATGCATACATGGAATTTTGCAGCAAAGCGTGGAAATATCGCATTAACAACTAATAGTCTTGATCAATGGGATTATGCATATGTAGCCCCTGCGGATATGATGTCACCTGTCGCAATAATATCTCCAACAGCACAAAATGATTACGCTACAAGAATGTCAGCAGGCGATACTCCCGGTGGAATAACAAGTAACTATGCACCGACAATAGTGGCAGGTCAATATACACCACAACAATTTGCGATAGAAGGCGATTTAATTTATACCAACCAAGAAAATGCAATGCTTCGATATCAAGCATTTATAACTGACCCATCGTTATTTTCGCCATTATTTGTTATTACTTTGTCATGGCATTTGGCATCAATGCTTGCAGGTCCTGTTATTAAAGGAGATCAAGGAGCAGCAGAAGCAAAACGTTGTACACAAATGATGACTAATTATTTAACAAGTGCAAAACAATCAGATAATTTACATAGAGATATTACTGTTGAGCATATAGTTCCTTGGACATCTGGGAGGTAATTTATGCCAGTTACTCGTAATTTTAAACAATCATTTTCTGGAGGAGAAATATCACCAGAAATGTTTGGCCGTATTGCTGATAATAAATTTCAACAAGGTGCAGCAGTAGTCCGTAATTTTGTTGTTAAACCACAAGGACCTGCACAAAATAGACCGGGATTTGCATTTGTAAGAGAAGTTAAAAATAGCACTAAATCTACAAGATTATTATCTTTTACATTTAATACAACTCAGACTATGGTGCTTGAGTTTGGTGATCAATACTTTAGATTCCATACACAAGGACAAACTTTATTTTATAACGATGGTGCAGCATGGAACGGTGGTACTAATTATGTAGTTGGTTCGATAGCTAAACAAGGCGGTGTAAATTATTATTCAAAAACTGTTCATTCTAATAGTCAGCCACCAAACGCAACTAATTGGTATGCTATGCCAACAAGTCCTAACGTATATGAGATACCACATCCATATTTAGAAGCAGAATTGTTTGATGTTAATTATGTGCAATCTGCTGACGTTATAACATTAGTGCATCCTAACCATGCACCTAGAGAACTAAGAAGACTTGGTGCTACGCAATGGGAATTGCGTGTAATTGATTTTGGTAGTCCACTTGCAGCCCCCGGTGGTGTAAGTGTTTCTATGTATATTCCTTCTTCTACTACAACAAATACAGATACTTATGTTGCACACGAATATGTTGTTACAGCAGTAAAAGCTAATTTAGTTGATGAAAGCAATCAATCATCTTCTGCATCAGTAAACAACAATATATTTGTTACTGGTGCAAAGAATACTATTACATGGAATGCTGTTTCTGGTGCTAGTCGATATAGAGTATATAAATCACAAGGTGGTATATTTGGATTTCTTGGAGAAACTACTACAACTACACTTATAGACGATAATATTTCACCTGATTTTGCTAAAACACCACCAATACATGAAAATGATTTTGTTGGTTCTGGCAATTACCCGGGTGCTGTATCTTACTTTGAACAACGTAGAGTATTTGCAGGTACAAATAATGCACCACAAAACATATGGATGACTAAGTCTGGTACTGAAAGTAATATGTCTTTTGGTATTCCTATACGAGATGATGACCGTATTGAGTTTAGAGTTGCTGCTCGTGAAGCTAACACAATTAGACATATAGTTCCATTAACAAATTTACTTATGCTTACTGGATCAGCAGAATGGCGTGTAACTTCTGTTAATAGTGATGCTATAACTCCTACTTCTATATCTGTAAAACCACAATCATATGTTGGTGCAAACAATGCACAACCAGTAATTGTTAATAATAGTTTGGTATATGCTGCTGCTCGTGGTGGTCATATAAGAGAACTTGGTTATAACTGGCAAGCAAATGGATTTATAACAGGTGATTTATCTCTTCGTGCTCCACATTTATTTGATAATTTTACAATTATAGATATGGCTTTATCAAAGTCACCAATACCTATTGTATGGCAAGTAAGTAGTAATGGTAAATTATTAGGTCTTACATATGTTCCAGAACAACAAATAGGAGCATGGCATCAACATGATACAGATGGAACTTTTGAAAGCGTAGCTTGCGTTTCTGAAGGTAACGATGATGTAACTTATTGTGTTATACAAAGAACTATTAACGGTGCTTCTAAAAGATATATAGAGCGTATGGGTACAAGATTATTTGCAACTCAACGTGATAATTTTTTTGTAGATGCAGGTGCAACATACAACGGCACAAATACAGATACAAACCGCACTGTTACCATATCTGGTGGCACAAATTATACAAGGGGAGAAAGCGTTACTATTACTGCTAATTATAATTTATTTAATGCTCCACCAAGTCTTGATGATGTAGGCGATGCAATAGTTTTAGTTGATGGCACAACATATTACAGATGTAATATTGTTTCTACTACAAGTGCAACTGTAGCAACAGTTAAATTAGATAAAGATTTACCTGTATCTTTGCGTAACACAGGCATTAATACCTTTGAAGTTGCTAGAAATGTTATATCAGGAATTAGTTGGTTGGAAGGAAAAGTTGTAAATATTTTGGCAGATGGTGCAGTACATCCACAACGTACAGTATCTAGCGGTTCTATTACATTAGACCAAGCTTCTAGTGTAGTTCACGTTGGTTTACCTATTGAGGCTGATTTAAAAACTTTACCTATGGCATTACAAGTAGAAGCTTTTGGTCAAGGTAGAGTTAAAAATTTAAACCATGTATGGTTACGAGTATTAGAATCATCTGGTATATTTGCAGGTCCTAGTGCAAGTAAATTAGTAGAGGCAAAACAACGTACAACAGAACCATATGGGTCACCACCAGATTTAAAAACACAAGATATAAAAATTATGCTTACACCAGAATGGCAAGATAATGGCCAATTATTTGTACGTCAATCTGACCCATTACCATTAACAATTGTAGGTTTAACATTAGAAGTAGCTATGGGTGGATAGTGTGACCGTAAACAGATACCATGGAGTTATACTAAAAATAAAGAAGTGTTGAAGTTATGGCAACTGGTTGGAGTTCTTTAAGTCGCCTTGGTAAGTTTGGTGTAATATCACAAGGTTTTGGTGTGCTAGGTGGCATTATTGCTGCCGATAGTGCAGCTAGTGCAGAAAAATATAAAACAAAAAGTTTAGCTTTAACTTTAGAACATAAAAAAGATATGGCGTTGTTTAATCAACGCATGAAAGAAAGTCAGGCACAACATATAGGGAGAGCATATAACAAAAAAATAATGATGCTTGGATTGAAACAAGGGGCTGCAAAATCCGCAGGTGTAGTATCAATAGCGTCAAGAGGTGGTGTAAGAGGTGTAGGAAGTAATTTAAATGTAATGGTAGGTAATGATGTATTGGCACAAATAGACAAAAATACTATGAATACAAATAAAGTACAAGCAGTAGAAAATAAACGATTAGAAGGTGTTGGGTTAGGCATACAAGGAAGTATGTATGGAATGAGTGCAAGCAATATGTTTTCTTCAGCATCTCAAATTAATCCATTTATGAATATGACCAGTAGTCTTTTAACAGGCACTTCTAGTTTAATTAGTAGCCTTCCACAAAGTATGTTGGTTAAAGGATAATGGCAAGAGTACCTTTTCAACAAAATTTACAAGTAGAACAACAAGCAGGTTCTGAGGTGCAATTTGGTGCTACTTCTGTAGAGCCAATGAAAGATTTTGTTACTGATGATATAGAAAGAAGTGCTAAAGCATTACAACAAACTGGGCAGATAATACAGAAGTTAGATAATGAATTAAATGATGCTGAAGCAAAAAAGTTATATAACGGTTTACACGCAGATATAGAAGCTGAAACTAATAAATATACAAGCTTAAAGGGAGCTAATGCTGTACTACCTAACGGCCAAACTGAAGAGGGTAAAAACAAAACAGCTTTTGATGACACTAATAAAAATTTTGAAACTATTTTAAAAACATATACTGACCAATCAAGCAATGGCGTTGTTAAATATATGCTTGAAAATATGGCTCAAGTAAGTATTAAATCAGCCCAATCAAAAATAACTCAACACTCTATAACACAACAACGTATTTTTAAAGAAAAAGAAACTGAAGCAAAAATTGACAATCATCAAATAGATACAATAAAAACTATTACTAGATTTAATGATCCGGGTGGTGAACATTGGGTTTCATTTGGTAGTGGCATTGTAGAAATACAATCATTTGCAATAGATAAAGGATGGAATATTGATCCAAGCAAAGGAGAAGTTAGTGCTCAATATTTAAACATGGTAAAAGAATACACAAGCGAAATACATAATGAAGCCGTTAAATGGTTTAAAGATAATAATCAAGAAGTTTTAGGTAAAAAATATTTTGCAGAACACGCAAAAGGTTTTAATATAGGAGGACAACAAATAGTTACTGTTGATGGTGAAACAGTAGTTAAAGGTTTAACTGAGCTACAAAAAAGTGAAAACGAATATTGTGCTACAAAAATATGTGATAATGTTTTAAGTTACGAAGGAAATTCAAACGACAATAATTTTTTACATTCAGCAAATTTTTTATTAAAACTAGACAGTAATAATAATATTGATAATGGCAACGGATCTTCAATTATAGATGGATTTAATGCTGATTTAATGCCTAATTTAGAAGCAACTAAAAGTGAAAATGTAGAACAGCTACAACAGATTAGAGCAACATCAAAATATTACAACATAGATTCTCCTCAATATGAACAAATTATTCCTCAACACAGAACAGCACATTTATTTGCAATACAGAAATTAGGTGTAAAAAAGGCTGATTCGTTGTATACAAACGCAATTAAAGACGCAAATATTGATAAAGAAAAATATAACAATGATCCTAATTATTTTGTAGAAATAAATAAAACAGTAATGAAAAATTTTAATAAAGCATTTCTTGCTGAAATAGGAATTGCATATACTCCAAAAGTACAAGAATTAAATAAAAAAATAACAAAATTAAAAAATACACCAGATTTATATAACAAATCTTTTTCAAGTTTAGGTCCACTTCCGGGTACAAAAGATTACAAAAACTCACAAAAAGATCTAGAAAAAAGAAATAAAATAAAACAATTTGAAAACGAAATAAAAATTGTTAAAAATCAAGCAGATACATATGTAGATACAATTACTAATGATTTACTTGTTATTAATGAAGATATTGATTATGAATACGTTAACGGCAAAGAATATGTAAAAGTAAATCCAAAAACTAATTTACCACCGCTAACTTATTATGAAAAACAGATTACAGATACTATAAAAGATCCTGTTAAACAAGAACACGCATTAACAGAACTTAGATTTAAATACAATCAAACAGATAAAGAAAGAACAGAACTTTACAATACTGCATATACACAAGCAGAGGATATAGCTTTTGCACAACCAGATGGATGGAAAATGCTAAAAGCAAATGGTATTGATATAAATAGTTTTACTTTAGAAGATCAAAAAATATTAAAAAGTGGACAACCGGCAGTATCAGACGAAAATGCTTTAAATGAAATAGAAGCAAATGATGTTGAAGTATTGCAAGATGAGACTAAATTAAAATCTTTTAGACATAAATTAAATCCGGGTGACTATGAATATTATGTAAACCAATTAAATGGCAACAAGTCAAACAAACTAAAAAGCAAAGGCATTACAGTAGATAAAGCAATTTTTGACGAAGCATTAGATGAAAATAATCTTAGTGACTTAGTAGATGATGGAGGTATAAAATATCGCAGATTAAAATTTAAATATAGAGATCGTTTAAATTTTTATTATGAAAATGGTGTAGAAATAACTTATGAAAAAAGAAAATCAATAATTAAAGAAATTTTAACTGATGAGGTTTTGTTTGACAGAGGTGGTCTAAATCAAATTAGATCAATATTTGGTGGTGATCCAACAAAACGAGTTTATGAATATGAAGAAGGTAGCGATGATTTTGAACGTCTATATGTAAAGGTAGGTGATGAAGATGTTAAGTTACATGACATACCAAAAGATGTACGAACTCATATTTTAAGACAATTGTTTATAAGTGGTGAAGCTTTAACTAGTGAAAACATAGCAGAGGAATATGTAAACGCAGGTAGACCAAAAAATACAGATACTTATGATAAAAACATAAAAATAAAAATGATGAGAGGTAAATAAATTATGAATTCTAATTTAATTAAATACGAAGATTTAGAAAACAACGATGATAATAACAATTTTAATAATGAAAATAGTGATAGTCTTTTTCGTGAATATGCAAAATATAAACAGGACAAGCAATGGGATAACATTAGGCAAACTTTAAAAGCTGTCAGCGAAATTAATGGTGATAAAGCAGGTGAAATTCAAAGATTTAAAGAACAATTTAATTTGCCAGAAGATTTTGATCTTAAAGATGATGACGAAACATTTGAATATATAAAGAAAAGAAAACGTGAAGAATATATATTAAATCAAAATTTTGCAAGAATAAACCCAATACTAGCAAAACAATTAGAAGATCCTAAGTTTGCTGCATTAGCACATGACAATATAGAACATTTACAAGAATATTACACAACGACTAGGGCATTAACAGCAATTCCACGGTTTGTAAAAAATGAACTTAAAGGTTTACCTCAAGGTATACATAAAGGTTGGTTATCAAACGAAAGAGGATTATTAGGATATCAGTTGATGACAGGTGATGAAAATAATGAATACCATCAAGGCGATAGAATTAAAAAATTTATAGCTGCTGATATTTTTGGTGCATTTAGAGGAAAAGAATCAAGAGAAGAAAAGTTAGCAAGAATAAAAGAAATTGATAAAAAAATTGGATTGTATAACGAAGATGGTGTTGGTTGGTTAGAAGCAGGTGGATATTATTTTGGTCAATGGGGTAGGACGTTACCTGCTGCTGCAACAACAGGAATAGTTACTTCAAAAATAAATGCAAAAATTGGTGCATTAGCAGGTAGTGTTGTTCCCGGTAAAGGTACAGTCGTAGGTGGATTAATTGGTGCAACAACAGGATTACCTGCTGCGTACAACTATATGTTTATGAACTCATATATGGTTGAAGGCGGTAATTCTTATTTGGATGCAATACAAAAAGTTGGTGGATTAAATCATGAGGATGCTGCACGACAAGCACAAGTTGTTGGATTACTCGCAGGTGCAGTTGAAAGAATAGGATTGCCATTTTTATTTGGAGCAGGTAGTAGGCTTGTATCAAAAAGTGCCGTAGGAATGGGTACTAGTAAATGGCTTGCAGGTTCTATAAGTAGATCGGGCTTAGATAAAAAATTACAACCTGCATGGAATATGTTTAATAAAAGATTATTAAGGAGAGCAACTAATGTAAGTCTTAGCGATAAATTTGAACAACTTACAAAATATTCTGTATCAAGAAGTATTTTTGCTGACATAGCACAAAATGTTTTAACAGAAAATGCAACTGAAGTTACTCAAGAACTTATAAATATTATTGGTTACAACATAGCTGCTGAAATGGCTACTTATGAAACTACAAACGTATCAGCAGAAGAAGGATGGGACAGAATACGAAACGTATTTTGGGATACCACAAAAGGTATGTTGACATTTGGTGTTTTAACATCTGGTGGTGGCTATTATCGTACTGCAAATAATTTAAGACAATCAAATAGCGATCAAGAATATATTGACAAAATGCTTGATATCACACAAAACGACAAGACTTTAAAAAGAAATAAAAATTTATGGCAAAGATATATGGATTTAGTTGGTGAACGTAATGGTGTTAAAGATTTTTATATAGACGCAAAAACATTTCAACAACAACTAGATGACAATGATATATCAATGGAACAATTAGAATTGTTTTCACCAGAACTTAGTGACCAATTAAAAAAAGCAGATGAAGAAGGTCTTGTTGGTAAAAATATAAAAATTTCAACTGGTGATTATTTAGCAAATGTTGCAGGTACAGAGTTTCATAATATATTAAGGCCACATATACGTCTTGGTGCAGAAACATATAGTCAAGCAGAATTTCAAGAAGTTTATAAGATTAAAGATGAAATGCTAGATAAAGCACTAACTGATATAAAAAAAGGAACGGAATTATTTAAAGAATCACAAAGAGAAGCAAGAGCATATAAAAAACAAATAAAAGAACAACTTATTGCTACAGGTCAATACACAAAAGAATCTGCAACTGCACTAGCAAATTTACCTTTAACTTTTGCTTTGACTTTTGCAAAAAGATCTAATATGTCAATTAAGGAATTTTTAAATAAATATTTATATAGTGTTCAATTTGAAGGTAAACCAAAAAATTTTGGCGATGACTTTTTTAATCAGAACGGATCAATAAAAACTGAGTCACCATTGTTTAAAAATTGGTTTGGTAAATCAAAAATGAAAAATGCTGATGGTACACCTCAAGTTTTATACCACGGCACTACAGCTAGTTTTGATCGTTTTGATTTAGATAATCCCAATAAATATGATATGGGATTTTTAGGTAAAGGAATATATCTAACATTAAATGAAGGTCATGC
>TARA_R100001463_G_scaffold37182_1_pt1 | contig 13775 bp, 31 predicted proteins | sample TARA_R100001463 | Tara Oceans TARA_R100001463 (sample SAMEA2622242) | marine metagenome | biome: marine biome (ENVO:00000447); feature: deep chlorophyll maximum layer (ENVO:xxxxxxxx); material: "saline water (ENVO:00002010), including plankton (ENVO:xxxxxxxx)" | depth 40 m
GGCTACAGGAATAAAAAAAAATAAAAAAAAATGGACTTGACGCCTCAGCGCCAAGCCCAAAATTTCCCCTTAACTTTTTTACAGTAACCTTAATTTCCTGATAAGGTAAATCCTCCACTATTATATTTTATGTTCTCCATACCGCTTTGATAACATCCTAATATTACTTCATCACCTTTTAGAAGATGTAGGCAGAAAAATAATGCGTTTAATCTTTCCTGTGCCTTTTCCCAATCATTCCAATGCGTGTTGTTGAAGGCTATTTGCTTCATATCATATACCGTTCGAATTTCTCTTTCTACTTCTAATAGTATTTCTTTCATAGTTCTCCTTTTCATTCTACAAGCACCCGCCATTTTTATTTGCATAACTAGCAGTGTAGTAGATTAATATTTTAATCACTTCTTTTTTTGTTTTAGCAGTATAAAGAACTCCATGTTTTGTGCTGACTAAATACCATCTATTTGCGAAAACTCCACTAGCCAAACCCCATTTATCTTCTTGCTCTTCTCTAACTTTTTGTATTTGTATATACTCATAATTTGTCTCATATCCCTCGCTACTCATAAATACATCTTTATTATACACGCTTGTTGATTCTGCAATTTTTATTAATTCAAAGTACGCCATTATTCTTCATCTCCATTTTTGCCCTTTAAGATTCATTAAGCACATCATCATCATTCTTTCCATTAACTTCACATAGTTTCTAGTTTTAATAATGATTCCTTGTTCTTCATCTCTTAGAACCCAGAATTTATTTTCCACAAATGCTATTTGAGTTCCCAAGAAATCATGTATGACTGATTCTTCTATTTCGTTCGTTCTTATGTCTTTTGTTACGCTGCCTTTTTGTTGCATATTTAGACCTATAAGGGTAGTAGATATAAAGACTGTCAATTTCCCCTTAACTTTTTTTTAACGCCTCATTTCTAAATTCTTGATAACTTGTCAATGCTGTACTTATTTCGACTTCTGTCAGCATTTCTGCATGTCTACGAAGCCATCTTGATTTGCTGAACGGATTAGGATAGGCCAAGTAAAGCAAATGCGCATGACGACCACATAATACACCTTGTGTAGCCTTTTGCGTACATTGTCTATATTCTCGCTGCTCTCCTTTTTTGGGACACATTGCTTTACAAATTTTAATCATGTTTCACACCTACACTAATATCTTCTTCTAATAGAGCATTTTCATCATATAATAAATCTTGAGTTCTTGCTACCGCTTCAACTGTTCTCACTTCTTCCCCCAACCATTGCCATCTGCTCATATTATCATAATCATATTTTTTATCCATAGACATCCCCCAGCCATATGCGACATCTTCTAATAAAATATCTGAAATGTCGCTCGCTTCTTGTGGTTCATATGAAACCTCGGGAACTATTTTTTTTGAAGTTATTACTGGTTTAGTAGGAGATAAGAAACCAAAATTTCCCGCCTTACCGTATTGAATCCAATTCTTCATGCCATATTTCTTTGTGCAATATCCTTGAACTAAATTAGAAACTCTTTTCGTTTTAATACTGAATTTGTGAAATACTGGAAGTCTAGTCAAATTTCTGTTAGGATTTCCGAAAAGTTCGGGGTAATTTAGTTGCCATATAGTTTTTAATATTTCTTCGTCATGTGCTACCGAAACGGCTTTTCCATTTCTACAAACAAACCAAGAACCTAGACCATGACATTTTGCTCCGAACACATCACCTTTCATCATAGCATATCTTTTAGAGCCTTGTACTATTGCAACATCCGCATTTAGACAGTTTTCTAATTCGTCATCTGTTTTATTTGTAAAACCTATATTGATTTGTTTAAGAGCATCTTTACATTTATCAAAACTTCTACTCTGCATTAATGCTGAGTCTGTATCATTATAATAAGAATCTTTACCAGCCGTTTCATTAACAATCCACATTGCGTGACGAATTGCACCAGTTATAGATGACGCTAAAATAGCATTGAACCATATTCCCGCTTGTAGTCTTTCTTTACCATTTCTTTGAGCGAAACAGCCATACATGGAATTGCCCGCAACCTTCCACCATGCATTTTCTATTGGGTACTCTTTTTTAGGAAACTTGCTTCTTTCATCAGCGCACAATTTAAATAAATCAATTCCGTTTCTAGTATTAGTTTGAATCAGTCCTTTTATTATTTTATGTTTTTTTGGCTTACAATGCAAATAATCTCCTATTGATAAAACGGTTTTATAATTTCTCATTTTACCCCAAACTAAACCCTGTGAAGAAGTCGGATTTGAATCTGAGTTCTCACCTATATTAGAAACTCTAATTGGTATATTGTCAAAATCTCCCTCGACTTCGATATGAAGCCCTCCATATTTCCAAAAGGATTCGGGCCAGTTTTTTATTTCATCAATAATATTTTTGACCTCATTTTTTGAAATCCATTTTGCTCCGCACCAATTGAAAACCCTCAAATTTTGTGCTGATGCCGAATAAGCGCCGTCTAAATCTCCATAAACAACATCTGATAACGAATCACGATTCATTATTACCTCGGGTGAAGTTGCGCCTGTCATCCCACCAAAATATGCTGGCCATATCCATTTGTGCATCTCTTCATCTAAAAAGAAAGGCTCATATTTTTGTCGCATTAAATCTTTTGAAACTGTTGCCGCTGAAATGAATCTATCGGGGAAACCTGTAAAACCCATTCGTAATATATCTTCACTTAATACACATGCCGCTTCTCTAGTTATTGAAGCATCTTTCAAAGCATAGAAAGGGTCACGCTCATCAAAATCTAATTTGTGGTTACCTAAATGCTTCCCTACTGCTTTCAAACTGCTGGCACCCCATATTTGCTCTGTTGCTGGCTGGATATCCCACAACAGACCCCTTTTAGGTAAATATGGAACATTGCGAGCGCCAAGATATAATGCCTTCAAATTTAATCCGAAAACTTCCTTATCATTGTCATGTCTGCCCGAATTAAAAACGTAATGAACGCCTGCCCCTTCCATTCCTCCTATTTTCATATTTTCTCCAAAAACGCATGTGTCGGCCATTGCGCCTAAATCAAAATTGCCATTGAAAGCGACAGCACATCGAATAGGTTTTCTACCGCTATTTCTCCAATTCCCTTTTTTTGATTTTTTAAGTCTTGGCTGATTTCCAAATATTAATTCTTCATGCTTCATTTGAACAGCCTTCCTTAAACCTTCTAAATTTTTATATTTTTTAATCAAACATAATTTCCCCTTAACTTTTCTTAGACGCTCAATATCCTTGTCAGCGTACCAATTGACCAAATATAGCACGCATGAGTGTATACGCCCTTTATCATACCATTCTGCTTGATATGAACGCAACTCCTTTAATTCACATCTTGTAGTTTCTGTATCGAATCCAAAAAACTCTTCGGAATTAAAAATTCTAGTATCTTTAATATTTTTCGGGCCTTTAGGCATTGAAGGTAGTGGCTCTCTACAAGGTATCAATTTCGTCATTGTAAAACCAGCCCTTTATATCTTTCAATTCTTCTTTAATTTCTTTTAATAATTCTATCAATAATTCAAACTCATAATCTTTCATTATTTACCACCATATCCCGCAAAATCTGAATATTGTTCAGACCAATTAATACCCTTATCTCTCAATTGTTTTCTAACTCTTGATATCTGCAAATCGCTTTTACCTCTACCGAAAGCATATTTTATTCTTTTACCGCCTACAACTTTTATCACATCGGGTCTATCAAAAATAAAATCGTCACTTATATCGTCTAAACTTGTGACCCCTTGTTCTTCTAAAATATCATTTATCATTTTATCTGCTTTCACTCTTGTGTCGCTCCTTCCAGTTTGAGCAAGATATTTTAATTCTTCAAAAGTCATACGGTCACTTCTTACTGCACCTTGCTTCCCACCCCAAAATGGAACGTCAGCAGTAGTATAAGCGGATTCCTCAAACGCTATATCTGCCCTCCTAAAAGAAACAGAATTTTCATTATATGAATTATCTCTCAATCTTTTTATTCTGCCATAAGCAGCAGCCTTGCTTAATTCCTCGCCATATAATTGTTGACCAATTTCAGACCAAGTATAACCCATATCTCTCAAATCTTCTACCCATTCTTTAACCATTTAAACACCTCTTAAAATTACAATCCTCACACAAATTAAATCTTCTGTTATCTGTATATTTTCTACAAGCATGACACATGAGTAATACTTTTACTCTTGGTCGGGAGTAAATAATTGTTCCGTTAGAATCTTTTTCAATATTGAAATTTTTGCCTTTGTAATCTATCCTCATTATTCTTCACCTCTATTAATTAAATGTAGTCTGTAAGGAATGACAATATTCCAATTACAAACATCACAGCATATATGACCAGTCATAAAAGGTTCGGCATTATTCCTACTTGCGTGGGAATCTTTAGATTTTAGGCATATTGCACATCTCCAATTATTCAATTTCGCTCACCCCTTGAATTTCTATTTCTGCATCATCGTCAATATCAATATTATTTGACACCCATTCCACCATACTTTCATGTATTAAATCTTCTACGGGGATTTCTGCGTATATAGTCGCCTTAATTTGAATATATTTCATTTTAACGACTCCTTCATATCTGCAACATTTAGGCCCCATTCTTCTAATTTATCTAATACTGGCGCAGGTAAACAGAATATCCCGTCATAATCTACAAGTTCATTTTCTTTAAACCACAGACCGCCCTCAGCGTAGAAGTCATTACCTCCACTTTCTAAATCATATAATTCAAAAGAACCATATTGCCTTTCTTCATTAAATGAAATGTTATATTTCATTGTCACAATTTTGGCTTCTCCTACTTGACCAAAACTATTTGATTTACTTGTGTATTGTTTTTGTAATGTAAATGAGTCTCTCATTCTTTATGCCCCCATCCAGCGTAAGTAATTGTACCTTTATCGGGATATTCAATTTCTATATCAGTTTCCGAAAGTTCTGATATTAACCACATTAAATGAGATATTACTTCGTCTTTTGTTTTTAGTTGTTCAGATTCGTTCATAGTTGCGTCCCATGTTGTTACTGTGTATTTACTCATTCTTGTTCACCAACCATTTCTTCATATCCTATTTCTTCTTTCGTTCTTCTAATGTATTTGCCACACACGTCTTCTATTCCGATGCCTTTTGTTTGCATATTTACACCGAGTAAACCATTACATATAAAGAAATATAATTTCCCCTTAACTTTTTTTAAACTGTACAGTTTTTAGTTTAGGTAATATCAATGCCCAAGTAAATTACAGGCTCTCTATGAGCGTTTATTTACAATTTGACAATATGACTTATTAACTTAGTCAAGTCGTGTCATATGACAGACAACTATGACGGAACAACTCGACTCGGCTTTCACAGTGGCCCTTGAAAAATATGTAATTGCTGTAACTCCACATCTTAGAGAATTTTTAGAAGATGTACACACTTTACCCGAAATCAAAACTTTAGGACTTCCTTTACGAACAATATTATTTGGCGTTATAGGTAGGTTCCATCATGAAATGGAATATGGCTTGACAAGTTTGAATTTAGAACCTATTGAAGCATATGCCTATGGATTGAATAAAGTAATGCACGATAGTCATGTCAATGAATTAATGAATTCTATGATGAAGACGGGTGTCAATGCAGCAGTGAATAATATGTTGGAGATGTAAAAATGTACGATGATGAAGAAGAAGGTATAGACTTAGATTTGAGAAATTTAATTCATTCAGAAGGTTTTGTAATGTCTGACGAAGTTAAAGAAGATGAAAGTGGTACATGGATAAAAGTAGACTTTTTTGATTCAATCATGAATTTATTAAAAAAATTTGGTTTAATAGGTGAGAAGTAATGCCGAAATATGAAAAACATCCAACTCAGAAAAATAAGTACAGATGTACTAAGTGCGATTATGGGCACGCTATCGGGAAATCGAGACAAGCAGTAACAAACCATTTTAACAAAGTTCATAAGGAGGGTGTGTCAGAAAATATCATTAATTCTTCTACTTCCGATGTATCAGTTCAATCATCTGACACTTTGGAATCTACAAAAATAGATTCCCCCTCCCCTTTGGAAGAAGAAACTTCTAACACTCCTTCATGGTTAGAATTTGCCGTTCAAGAATCAGAAGATATTTCTGAACATGAAAGTCTCCCACCTATTGCCAACAGCGTTTTAAATCAATGGAGTAGAACGGGCGGAATTCCACGAGATAAAGAAAATTTAAAGGAATTTTATGGGCAGCAGGCGAAAATGATGAGATGGTTCTTTAATGGAATATTAGACCCTCTAGTTTCTTGGTACGGTAAAAGTGTAACATCTAATGTAAAATTTGAAATTAAGAGAAGCGAGCAAGAATGGCAATTATTTGAGGGAATTTCTCAGCAATGGTTGGAATATAGGCAAATAGTCTTGCCAGTTACACCCGATGTAATGATGGGGGCTTGTATAGGTTCTTTCTATGTTCCCCAAATTTATAAAATACAGAAAAACAAAGATAAAACAAAAAGTTTTTCGCCACTATCAATATTTAGACGATGGCGAAAAAGGAAAAAGTTAAAAAATGAGTTGAAAAGAAACCCATTAAATACGAATACGGATGAGAGCCCACATGGTACTTAATATTGAGAATTTATTTGGAGCGTCAAAAACTTCCCCTTGTGTACGACAAGTATATGGAATTTCGGGAAGTGGTAAAACCTACATGTTGAATAAGGCTTTAAAAATTGCTAGAAAAAGTTCAACATTTGGTAAACATCACCGCTTCATAATTTTTGATGTTAAACATGATGGATATCAAGATGTCTTAATTAATTCTAAAAAAACTAAAGAATATCCCGTAAATGATTTAGATGGCACTATAAAATCTATAAATAAAAATAGAGTAACTTTAATTTATCCTGAAATTGAAGAAGCCCCTATATTATTAGAAGATATAATAAAATATGTTTTTGATTGTGCTAAAAGAATTGAAAATTTCTCATGTACTTTTTTATTAGAAGAATCCTCAACTTTTATTGGTTCACATCCTTTTTCAATTTCCCCACAAATTAAAAGATTTGCTACGCAAGGCAGAAGTTTAGGTCTTTCATTATTATTAGTTAATCAAAGGTCGGTAAATAATAAATGGGTCGATACGCAGTCGCAGTCAATCACCGTATTTAGGCTAGCAATTCCAGATTCGGAATTATTGAAAAAGCGGTGGGGGTTGATTCATGAGGAAATAGACGCTAAACTTTCAGAAAAAAAATTTTCCTTTGCGCATTATGACTTAGAAAAGTTGACGCTTAATTATTATCTACCGATAAAGAACTCTAAAACGCCCATACAGCCACAAAAATAGGTTTGGGCGGTAATCATACCTTTTTCACATTTTTGTCGATTTAAAAAAAGTTATGGGGAAATGACTTATTAACCCAATTTTGTCTGCTGCTTGACATGACACTATTGAGAGCAGCATCTAACGGTGCAATGTTAGCGGTATCTGTTGGTTTAACAATTGCTTTAACTAACGGTATTTGGCAAAGATTTTTGAGTAAAGACGGTTCAACCCTTGAAGAAGCGGTTGGCACACAAGTAAGTGGGTTGGTGCTTTAATGGCTAAAGAACTTTTAATGAATGTAGCAGGCATGATGATGTGGGCTTCCGCATTTGTAGCAGTCAACGCAATATTATTTCCAGTAATGCAAAGAGTTCAAGACATTATTGGAGGACAGGAGTGATATAAATGGCTTATGTAGATATATTACAACAAGACGTTACTTTAGCGGCTGACACAGCAACAATTTATAATTTTAGCGGGACAATTCAACCTGCACAAGACGGTTCACCACATATTACACATTTAGGTATGCAAGTAGACGGCCTTTTTGGAGGTGTAGCAGCATTAACAGGAAATTTATCAAACTTAGTAACTCAATATAAAGTACAAGTTGGTTCAGAAGTAATTGTAGACTGGTTTTCGCCAACAGGTGCAACAGGTACAGCAGCAGTTGTTTCTCAATTCGGTCTATTATGTCAAACACTAGGCGGGGACGATTATATGATTATTGACGGTTCTAACGCAGATGCGGCAACTTCTACCTTTTTAGGCGGTTTCAGTCTTCCTTGTGGATTAGACGCTTCAAGGGCTCACAGATATAATATTACATTAGGATTTGGCGATATTTCAAATTGGGCGGGTCAAAGTTTTGATACTTCTTCAGTTCTTAATATGACTCTGCAATATGGAACTTCAACAGAGGCAACGGTTATTGGGTCTTCCCAACAATATCAAATAGCGGCCTCAAGCAGATTGCAATGTACTATTAAAGGAAAAGCGGGCTGGAATATGCTCGGTATTTTAGCATGCAGTAATGTTTATAGCGTAGACAATTTTTCAACATATAGAATTAATAACGGTGCGTTTAGAGAATTGACAACTCAACAATGGCGTGCAATCGCTGGTAGATACAGAAGTTCGCCGCTTCAATATTTAACTGCTGGTACTACTAAATCAAGTAATGATGGTGTAGCGTTCCCAGTTTCATATAAGCCCGAGCAAAAAGGTGTTAATTTCTTAAACTTGTTCAGATTATCTGCGGGTTCAGATTGTGTTATAGAAGTTCAAGGAAACCCAGTTGTTAATGCAATTGATACGGTTAGCCTTTTCCCAATTTGGGTTGCTTCAATAGGTTCCTCAACAGGAAGTCCAGCAAAACAAACAAGCAGAAATGTTGATAGTTCCACAAAAACTATTTTGAATGAAGCGCAACAGTCTAACGTCAATTAATCGGGGTGAATCCCGATGCAAGGCGGAATAATAAATATAACTTTAGACAATGGTGGTCAGCAGACTTTAACGCTTCCAGCGGGTGCTATAACATTTTATGTTAGTGGCAACGAAGGCATAAAAGTTTATACTGGTAATAATACCGATGGTGGGGACGGCTTCATTATAACTGCTTCTTCTATTGGAGGAAATACCACGATTGAAAATTTTGTTGGAGGACAATATACTTTCGTTGAATTTGGTGGAAGAACTATACAGATTGCAATGTGGTGTCAAGGATTGGGGGAGTTTGTATGAGTGACCAAGATAATCTGCAAAATTCAAGAATTAGAGATATTGAAAAAAGGGTAAATGTTTTAGAGAATCAATTTCACGCTATAATGGCCGAACTAAATTTAGTCAAAAAAATGGCTCAAGGAATCGCCTTACTTGCTTCGGCTGCTCTTGGCGTTGACATAGTTCCGATGATGCAAGCGTGATAAAAAAGGAGGAAAAAATATGCGAATAGGTAACACATTAGTAACAATAGGTATTGTATTAATAGTATGGAAAGTATTTTTTGATAAAAAGGAGTGAATTTGAATGCCGCACAAAGTTGTAAAAAAAGGTAAAAGGTATTTTGTCCGTTCATGGGTGACAGGCAAATTATTAAAAAAATCTTATGCGACAAGAAAGGCTGCTCAAAATAAGGCCAATGAATCTTATAACAGGTCAAAAAGAGTAAGACATACTAAACGAAAAACTAAAAAGAAATCGAATAAGTGGTGGTATTAAATGCCTAAAAGACCGAAATATAGATACGGCGGTAATTATAGGGTGTTAAATTATGGCGGTAGACCTTTAATTCATAAAAGAGGTGCGCCTGTTTTTATGGGAAATAGAAAATTCAATACTTGGGAAAAATTTAGATGGCTAAAGATAAAGAAGTGATTAAAATGGGCGATGATAGATATGACTATTTTTCTTTAACTAGAAAGGAATATGCTAAAACAGCGAAAACGGGTATTTTGAATTATGGTAAATTATTTGGTGGCCCTAGAAGATTATTAAGAGTTTCTAAATTTCAAGGCCAAATGAAAATGCCGAGCGGATTCAAAACTTATGGTGTTGCTGTTAAAAAAAGAAGGAAGTATTAAAATGGTTAAGAAAAAAGCAACTTTTTGGAGTGATTTTGGAATTGAAGTCGGCCCAAAAGGAAACGTTTTAAATGTTTTTTCTGAAATAAATTTTGAAAAATTAGGAAAAAATAGCATGTTTAAAAAAGGTGAATCTAAAAAACTTAGATTCCCTATAAAATTTAAGAAGTGATTAAAATGGTCGGTTTGTTAGAAATTTTGGTTTTTGGTGTTTTAGGCGGTTTTATTTTTGATAAATTTGATAAAAATAAATCAGACCAATATGGAGACAGTGAGGGAAATATAAAAGAAGCCCAAGCAATACCACTTTCTTATATTAGCGGGGCTACCACATCGGTTTTAGACCCCGAAGTTTTAAACCCTTTTAGACAACAATTAGTAGGCACAAATTCTTATTTGACAATGGTTCAAACTTCTAGTTATGAATTTATGAATATTCAGCCCGATAATATAGTGCCGCCAAGATTTAAAGACCCTAAAAATCCGCCGTCATCATATTTTTTTACAGTTCCGAATAATAACAATAAACTTTATACTTGGAATGTTCCCGAATGGTATTATGTTCTCAAAGTAATGCCTCAAACATCGGGAAAAGATAATATCAAAGTTTTAGGAAATAGTGAAGATTTTAACAAAGCAGCAAAAATTTTGCAAGATGAAATGACTAAGATAGTTTCTGATTATAATAAAAAGGTGGCCGACCGAGATGCCGTAGGCGGTTCTAATAATGGTGAGCCTTTAGATGACGTTGAAAATCAAGGTGAAGGCAGTGGGTTAAGTGAAGGGTTTGGCGTTTCAATGGCTGCACCTCAAGAGGCGAAAGAAGATAAAAAATTTGAGCCCCATTATATGTACGGAAAAAATGGAGAAGAAATATTTGTAGAATCTTACGAAGAACATTTGTCTTTGGATTCAAAAGGTTTTGTTCATGAAAAACCTGCAAAAAAAATTGTTAAAGATAATGGAAATGTTATCGGCAGTAAAGTCAATATGGGAGGCTCGCCCTATGCGGGCCTATAAACGTGAAATGCGGCACCTTTTCTTTAGTTGGGGTGATTGTGCCTCTAAAGGAAATAAATGAATATAAAAAAAGTTATGGGGAAATTACATATGGTTCAAAATTCTAATTTAACTACACTTCGTCAATATATGGATAATGTGCCTGTCGAGTCTGAGAATCCTTTTTACATTAATTATTATAAAAATGGAGAATGGACAAATAACAATAATAGATTTTCTTTAGTAGAAGCAAAAGGTATATGGGCATTTAATGAAAAAGCAGAAGATATTGATTATTTTGTTATTGCAGTAAAAGCAGGTTTCAAAGTAGACATTGCTTTAGAAAGTAGCGCTGCTGGTCGATGGAATGGAATCGAAAATTTGCCTAGCGGATTTGATAGAGAAACAATAGGAATTGGCGGTAATCAATTTTTAAGATTTACAATGACGGCGGGCGGATTTATTGAAATAAGTGGAGGTATTACTAATGATATTGCGCAAGACTGGTCGAAATTAGAAGACCAATTAAATGACGATGCAACTTTCAAATTTCTTCAAACTTTGCCCGATTATAAAAGAATGAGAATATCAGCGGACGGAAATGAGTATTTTTATTGGGATTCAATTAAAGAGGGTAATCTTTCGGGGAATAAAGTTTCTATAATATTAGACGGTGTTGAAAAAATACCCGAAGATGAAGAAGGCGGCGTCCCTGAATCTCAATTAGATTTGGTTCCTAGTGGCGAGGATTCTACAACTAAAGAAGATATAGGCACATGGGAAACCATACATGAAGAGATGGGCCATAAATGGGAAATTGTTGAACTTAATTCGCCTACTGATAGCAAGACTTGGGCATTTTATTTAGACGGAGTTTTAAAATCTGCTTGGGCAGATAAAAGTGATGCTTTAATAGCATTAAATTTTAATTATGATGAAGTTGTAAAAAATTTGAAAGAAAGTGAGCCTAGAACCGTTAATACTTTGAGTGGAGAAGAAATGATTATCACCTCTATTTTAGGGATTTTATTCACTAGATTATTAGGAGGATTTTTATGACAGAAGAAGAAAGTTCAACAGAGATGCAACTAGCAGGCTTTATTGGTTATACTGCTTTAACAGGTTTGAAATATGCTGTTCCTATTATATTATGTACTGCTATATCAGCAAAGTTTATAGAGCGGATGGTTCTAGTCATTTTTAAAGTAGGAGATGCTTAAAATGGTGAAATTGCCTTATGATACCAGCGCCGCTAAACCTGATTCGCAGAAAGCGAGAGAACTAAGAGATAAGGCGAGCGAGAAAGGGTGGAAGTTGCCTTCATGGATGGATTACCGACAAGCGGCGGGGTTTGTTTATGAAGGACATGGTGTTGTAAAAGACCAACTTGACCCCGACACAAGACCTACTTTGAAAAGGAAAAAAGCGTTAGCGACAATGGGCGAGAAAGATTATAGGGATGAAGTTAAAGAATATAAAATTTCACCATATTTAACATCTGATACCTTGCATCCTTTGCCCGATACAGGAAAGCAGAAGGATATGATGAAGGCCACACAATCTTGGTCGAGAGAGGGGCCATTATTGCCAAAAGAAGGTGAAGAGACAGACAAACTTTTAAGAAAAACTGTGAAGGGTAAAAATGCTAGAAAAAAATTAGAAGAATTTTTTAGTGAAATACAAAAGCGTGACCAAAGAGAATACGACCACAGAATATTACCCGTCAGAATTGGTAAGAAAAATTATAAATGGGCTTTATATGTTGGGACTCAAAAAATGAAAAAAGGTAAAAGTGGGTTTGTTAGAGTTTCAAGAAGAGTCAAAGTTAAAGGTGGTAGAGATTTAACAGAGTTTGACAGAGATACCGTTGATAATGTAGATTGCCCAGTATGTGACAGTAAAAAAGGCGAATTGTGTGTGAGAAAATCGACAGGTCAGACATTGAAATTAAATCAAACACATAGAGGCAGATTGAAAAAATATATTATGACATTTAGAAAAGATTCGGCAATTAGAAAGCGGTTTGAGAAATTGAAAATGAAAGGTCTAAGAGGTGATACAGGAATATGAGTTTACTTGAAAAATTTTATGACACTTTTTTAGAAAATACTGTTGAAGGTATCGCTGAGAATGTTAAAGAAAAAGTTGTTGTAAGCGCTCCGTATCTTTTTGCGGCTGCTTTTGTTCTTACAGGGGCTCTAGTAATCTTTAGAAGATTAGGTCGTTAAAAAAAAAGTTATGGGGAAATTAGTATTCTTTATAGACTTGACACGTTGACAGTGTATTAGTGATTGTAATGACCACGACAAAAAATAAAACAGAAGATAAAGCCGTACAGGTTGACTTGTTTGGAAAGTCTGTCAGTTCTACTGAATTAGTAGAAAGAAGACAGATTAACCTAGCAAGTGAAAACCCGAAAGACACACAAATGCAAATGAAAATAGAATCTGCGTACATGAAACATGAAAAGAATCTTTTATTGCTTTTTGGCACATTAGATAAAGAAGATGTTATGCTTGGTTTGTTTACTCAACATTCTGAGAAATACCCTTCTGAATCTGTGCCTTTAGGTAAAAGATTAGGTAATGCTGTAAGTAGAAAAGCAAAATGGAATGAGCCGACAAAAACTTATGATGATGTTGTAAACTGGTTAAATGAAAATGATAATACTTTAACAGTAACACACAGTGATAAAGGTAGGCTTTTTGAAATTGCTTAAGCATTGAAATTGAGCATATAAAATACTGTCTTTGGGCGGACATTGAGCCAAAGCCCCTAAGACGCTCCGCCAGTCAGTTTTAACCTCATAAAAAAGTTATGGGGAAAAAACTGGCTGGCGGTTTTTTTTTT
>TARA_R100001463_G_scaffold85170_1_pt1 | contig 13766 bp, 29 predicted proteins | sample TARA_R100001463 | Tara Oceans TARA_R100001463 (sample SAMEA2622242) | marine metagenome | biome: marine biome (ENVO:00000447); feature: deep chlorophyll maximum layer (ENVO:xxxxxxxx); material: "saline water (ENVO:00002010), including plankton (ENVO:xxxxxxxx)" | depth 40 m
CAGAAGCATACCATTCAATAAAGTTAATTATTATTAACTCTCTTATTACATATTGATTTCCAACTATTTCATCATCGTATTTCATTTGGCTTCCCCCAATATTTTTCAGGTTCATCATCATTTAAATCACAAGCAATTAATATGTCATTTAAAATTCTAAGCCTATGACTATCAAAATCTTCGCCTATATAAGTGTTAATAAAGTCATTTGTGCTTTCTTCTATCCATTTCAACCTTTGCTTTAATTGTTCTTTTTTCATTTACTCAACTCCTCTGCTTTTTGTAAGATTTCTATAACTTCATCTATGGTATAATAAATTTCATGAAAACTTATTCTATTATCACCATATTCATTAAAACTCGCTATTTTTTCTTTGCGTTCTAGTATTACAAAGTTCTTTATTTTTTTCATTAATCTAACCTCGCCTCTCCACTTAAAACCATAGCATCTCCAACTATGGTTCTGTTTGCTTCTTCTGTTGCATCTACATTTATTGGTTTACCTTTTAATAAACCTTCTTCATCTACAACTATTTGTTTATTTCCGTAATGGACTATCTCTATGTATCCACCTACAAATTCCTGACATTTTTCTAATGTAGGTTTTTCATCTTTCTTATCAAGATACAAAGTTAAGTGTTCTGCGTTTTCGCTTGATAGTAACATTCCCATTTTACTCTCCTTTTTGTTTTATTTGTTTAGGATTAAATACCATTTTTAACCAAAATGGATATACTTCATCTCCTCTATCAAAATCAGTTATAAAATCATTTATTGTGAACCAACCTTCAGGATTTTTAGGTTCAATATTACATATAAGTTCTCCAAATTTATTATCGTAACTATACACATTAATACTATCACCATGTACTCCAACAAAAACTGCTTCGTCAAAATATTTTTGAATTGATTTATTTAAAGATAAAGCAATAGGACAATCACACTCATCCTGCTTTACACCTTCTTTAATATGTTTATTATTTACTTTCATTAGTACTTCTTTCATTTTACTCTCCTTTTTTATTAAAATACTGATATTATAAAACTTTCTTCATTTATTGGTATTACTATTGTTTCATTTTCTATATCTTCAATTGTTTCGTATTCTTTACCATATTCATCTTGAAATTCTTTTAGGTTATCATACTCGCAATATTCACAACAAAGCCCGATAACATCAAGTTCTATCTCTTCCCCTGTTGCATCTTCAAATTCCTCTAAATGCTCAAATAAGGCTGTTAATCCCTCATATGTGAATTGATTAGGTCTAAACTTCATAAACGCATCTACAAATGCTTGTTCATTGATTACTATTTTCATTTATTTTGCCTCACTTTCTTTTGGGAACATTAATCCATTTTCCCATCTTGTTAGTTCATTATTGTATATTCTTCCATGAATTATTGACGCTAATCTATATCTATGATTATCATCTAGACTCGCATACCAATCGCCAAAATTATCCTGCATCATTTTAAATTTACCAATTGCATAACCACCATAATCTTCTTCTTTTGTTCTGTTGTGCATTTGCTTCATATATTCATCTCCCATAACATTAAATGCCCATTTTCTAGTTTCGTGTATTATTTCTGATATTTCTTCTATTTTTCTATCTTTATTTGTTGGTTTGTAATTGTTATGATAGTCTATTTTTGTTATTTCTTTTTCTTTCATTTATAAGTCTCCTGTTTCTCTTAAATGAACATTTATTGCCCATTGTATTTCTGTTATTTTCATTTCTACATCATGTATATCAATATCTTGTTTTATGCTTTCTAATTCTTCTAAAATATCTTTTTTAGTAGGTTGATTTATAAAATACAATTTTGTTCTCATTTTATTTGTTCTCACTTTCTTTTTTTTCGATTAACAAGGCTATTTGATTATAGCTTAAATTTTCCATAATTTGCCCATAATACCAACAAATATCATCTATTTCTGATTTAGTATAGCAATTATAAAAGTTCATTTTATTGCTCCTTTAGTTAGTTATTATAAGTTTATCCGTTTTGAACATTATGAATTTCATCATCAGTTAGTTCAATATTATAATCTTGTTTAAATTGTTCTTTAAGTTTTATAACGAAATCTTCTTTATTTTTCGCCTCAAAACTTGTTCCCCAATCTATTCTAATATTTGCATAGTATTCTTTCATTTTATTCCTCCTCACTTTCACAATAACATTCATCTATTTCTTCTTCACAATCATCACAACATTCATACTCTTCTTCTTCTACTTCAAGTGGATACCAAAACTCTAAACAAAAACTATTCCAACAATCTATATCGCCACATATATATGTTCCGTATGGTGTTTCTGATATTTCTACTTCTGTTGAATCTTGCCCACAACCATATTCACATTTATATTCTTTTGCACAAATCCCATTAACTACTTCTCTTTTCTTTAACATATTATTCCCCTTCCTCTTCAAATATGCTCTCACCTCTTATACAATTAAAAATCCATTTAGGTGGAACATTTTTCATTTGTTCCTTTTCATCTGTTTGAAACACATGTTTTTCTATTGCAACAATAACTGCCATTGCACCTGTTAAATAATCTATTTCAGATTCATTTGAGCCACGTCTAATTCTTGTCTTTAATGTAGCTTCTACATCTTTTATTATTTTTTCAGCTAATTGCTTATCCATTTTCTTTTCCTTTTCTTTTAAGATTGTTTTTTTTCATATAGTTTATTTGTTTTCTTTTAATTATTAATTTTTCTTTTAATGTTTTTATTTCTTTTTCTAAATCTTCATATGATTGTGGCGGGAACATTTCTGTAACCTCTGAATCCACAACCCATTTTATTTCTTTATCTTTTTTCATATTACTTTCCTTTTCTTTTATTTTCTGTATTGTTCTTTTAAATTGTTCCAATTTGCATGTATATATTTATCTGTTAATGTTACTACAAATGGAAAAAATGAGCCTTCAAAGTATTTTATCCAATAGACTCTATCTTTATATATAAATTGGCTTAAATCAGCATCTACTTGCGGGAATACGCTATATTCTGATTGGCTTATAAGTTTTCTTTTTTCCATTGCTTTTAAAGTTCTTCTATCTTTTACTATTTTCCATTTATTAAAATTTCCTATTATCATATTGATATAAAAAAAACCCGCACAAATTAATGTACGGGCTTTAGTCCTCTCTATTTATTGTTGGTTATGAGCTTGAAAGTTATTCATTAGTTTTTTAGCAGGTGCTTTTTTTTCTACTTCTGTATCTGCCTCAACTTTTACTTCTTCTAGCTCTTTTATTTTTGTTCCCCATTGGCCTGTAATGTTTGTAGCATCATTAACACGAGTTTCTGCTTCATCACAATAACCAATTGCTTCTTCTGCTTGGTCTCTAACATCTTCTGCATGATAACGGGCATCATTAATATTAGAGTTTGCTTTTTCTACTGCATAAGTTACTTCTTTTATTTCTTCAATAGTAGCAATGCCAGTGTTCGCAGAATTATCTAAATCAGTTACTACTTTTACAAGGTTTATTCTTTCAGTTTCTAATAAATCACATAATTTATCCACTAGTTTACTATCATCTATTAGTCCTTGAATTGCTCCTGTAACATTTCTCGTAAAATCATTCATTTTTTTTCTCCTTGTTTATTATAGGATTATTGCGTTGTTGCAATATGATAATATAGATATAATATACTTAATAAACAAAATAAATAAATATATGTATATATATAGAAAAGTGTTATATTAGATGAGTGTAACAAAAAATAAAAAGGAGTAATTATGAAAAAAACAGCGTTTGTAATTCTTAAAGATAAAATAGACTCTGCTGATGTTAGAATGACTAAATTCAAGAGTAAAATATATAGTTATAATTTTGAGCTAAGAATAAAGATTCAAACTCTTGAAGATAAAATAGAAAAATTACAAAACAAGTTAAATGAAAAAAGGAGTAAATAATATGTTTGAAGATGAAACAGGATTAATATTATGCCACTATTGCGAAGAAGAAGCAGTAATAACTATTACAGGCATTAGTGACATGTATCTATGTGATGATGCACATTGTGCGCAACAATGCTTATATAGTGAATTAGGTGAAGAATCTATTGAGTATTAATAGGATAACTTATAAAACAAGTGAATAATAAAAAGGAGTATATAATAATGAAGTATAATACAATAGGAAGTCATAAAACAAGCGTAGTAAATGATAATAATCAATTATTAGTTACTTATCACTCAACAATCGTAGTAAAAATAGTAAATGATAGATATGTTATACTTAAATCTGATGATTGGCTAACTAACACCACTAAAAGACGCATGAATCAAGCAAGCAATGAATACAGATTAAATTACAGAGTATTTCAAAAAGGTTGGGCTTGGTTTGTTGAAACGCCCGAAGGTACATTTGATTACTATGAAGGTATAATAATAGATAAATTTACAGGAAGGATATTAAAAAGCTTACCTTGTTAGTCACACTCTAACAATCCCCCGCAATAACCGCACAAAAAAAGCCCCGACTATAATGGTTGGGGCTTGTCTTTTTCTCTAAATAATGTAAAATATTGTTAATGCTTATAAGAATTATCCGAATTTTCAACCTAATAGTCGTGGGTGGGCAGGCACATCATGGGGGGGTGTGCATATAACAAAACACCCACACGCATTCTAATATTATTTTTTAAAGTTTTCCCTATTATTTCTCTTTACAACTTATTATTAATACTTAAATATAGTTTCTGTGGTGAGTTTTGGATAGAGACCATCTATTCCCCTATACAATAGTAAAGGAGGATAGCCTCTAAAATCTAGTTTCTGCGGAGCCGCTTCACTTGATAGGATAATCGTTTCTGTTACTGGCTCAATTATCTTCGACTTGCCTTTGGCTGTGTAACTCATTCCCCTTCTAGTAGCCAACTTAACATTGCTATACCCTAGAAGTTTTTAACCAACCAGTATAGCATACCAATATTACTAATAATAAATCTTGCGTGCAATAAATATTTATTAGATGTATATTATTTTATGGAAATAAAAACTATAAAAGGCGTTGAACACAGGTTATATGACAGTTATGCTGAGTTTAGGGCTTTTCAAGGTTCTTTAACGCCTAAAGATAATTGGCGTGAAGGCGATGCGGGAGATTGGGTTTATACAGATGACCATCATATTGTACAGATATTGAAGGTATTTTACATTTCTGTCCCAGGAACTGATAAAAAACGTAAATGTGTGCGCACAATATGTGGTAGTTTTGTCTGTGGGCAGAAAAGTGCGGAAATATTAGGTGAAAAGGGTGTTGCAGAGAATATATACACGTTTTCAGGTAATTATGAGTCAATTAAAAAAATCCGCTCTACAAAATTATCCTCTAAAAAGCTATTATTTGCTAAATATGTAGCAGCGGGGATAGATATGGAAGAAGCATACAGTAGAGTTTACCCAAAAGCCAATGATAAGCAATATATTAGAAATGCTGCAAATAAATTATTACAACAAAAAAAGGTAATGCAAATGGTAAAAGAAGAAATTTCCTTGATTTTAAAGGAAGAAGGTGTTACACCTGAATATATTATACAAAAGTATAAAGATATAGCTGATGTTTCTGAAAGGGACCAAGATAGGCTTAGAAGTTTAGATGCTTTAGCTAAAATGTCTGGTTTATTTAACACAGAACAGAAAAAAGAAGAATTAACTGTATGGGCTGGTTTTAGTCCAGAACAATTGGAGGCGATTAAAGGTGAGCAGACCAAAGTACTTGCACATAAAGAAAAAAAGTGATATAAAAAGTAATCATGACCCTTGTCCAGTTTGCGAAGAAAACTTATATTATGATGAGTTAGCAAGCAAAAGAATAGGTGTTATAGAGAAAAATGGCGATATAGACTCATGGAAATGTCCTGCTTGTTATTCAGAGTTTGATTTAGACGATAATATTTTGTATATTTATGGTAGTGAAACAGAAGGTGGACAGGCATAATGATAGATAAAAAGATTTCAATTGGCTCATTATTAACGATTGGTACGTTATTGGTAGGGGCCGCAATATCTTATGGCACAAGTTCTAACCAAATTGAAAATATTGAAGAAAATCATAACAAGACTGTCAAAAGGGTTAAAATAAACGAAGACTCTATCGTTGATTTAAAAATTGGTGTAGCCAAAATAGAAACTAAACTTGATGACAGATTTAATAGGCTAGAGGAATTGCTAATGGAGATAGAATAATGTCAATACCTCTTGTAAACCCATACAAACAAGATGACTAATAAAAGTTCGCCAAGAAGTGAAAAAGGAACAAAGTTGCGAGAACTTATCGCTATGTTGAGAGAAGAAGAACTTGGTAAAAGAGAAAATCCTAATTTTTTAGACTTTTTTTTAAATCCTTCTAAATTTGGAGGAGATTTATATACTTTCTATAATCCACATAAATTACAAATGAGGTTAGATAAAGATGATATATTTAGAGAGTTTTATGATAGACAAGTTACAACTCCTAAAGGTGAAGTTACATCTAGACCTTTAGATAGCATTGAATTAATTCAAAGGCAGCTAGAAAGAGGTGTTGAGCCTGAATTGCCTGAATTGCAACCTTTAGTAGAAGCTTTAAAGGGAAGAATATAAATGATAATACCTAAAATGCTTATAAATCAAGTTGCTGGTTATTTGACAAAACACTTTAGACTAGATAAAGTTATGTCTTACGTATTTGACGATAACGAATTAGATAAAAAAGTAGGTGAAATGGAAAAACGCCTTAATTTTTTAGAAAAATTAGCACATACACCTAAAAATTTTAAGTGTAATTACAATAATAAGGAGAAGTAATGCCTAGATTCGGAAGCAGGTCAAGAAAGAATCTTTCAACATGTCATGAAGATTTACAGGATTTATTTAATGAAGTTATAAAACATGTTGATTGTTCTGTTATTGAGGGTCATAGAAGTAAGGAAAGGCAGAATAAACTATATGAAGAGGGAAAAACAAAAGTTAAATACCCAAAAGGTCGCCATAACGCTAGTCCTAGCAATGCTGCTGATGTTGTCCCCTATCCTATTGATTGGGATGATAGAGAGCGTTTCCACCTTTTTGCTGGCTTTGTCTTGGGCATTGCTCAGTCTATGGAAATAAATATTCGCTGGGGAGGCGATTGGAACAAGAATTTTGAGGTGGATGATAATAATTTTGATGATTTTCCTCATTTTGAGTTATTAAAGGAATTTTAGCATGAGTGACAATATGGACTACAATTTAATGGATATATTAACAGATTTAGAATCTAGAGGGAAACAAGCTAAATATCCATCACTTACAAGTTTTTTGGAGGATTTTTTACAAATAAATCCTGATAATATACTTAGCCCTACATATTCTGACCCTAATTATACCGAAAATAGATTAAATAAAGTTTCTTTTCCAAGTTCATACAGTTATTCTGAAATGAATGCCCCTAATCCACATGGAAGTGTTCAATCTTTAATGGATGCTGGAGTTGGTAATACAATAAATGTTTTAGATTTAGTTCAACAAGGAAATTTATTGCAAGATTTATTAATTAAGCAATATCAAAATGCTGGTATATTTGGTTCTGAATTAAAAGGAATGCAAACAAAAGATGTAGATAATACATTAATTGGTTTAGATAAAATGACAAAAATGATAAATTCTACCCTCTCTGAAACAGAAGAAGATAGAATCAAAAATAAACAAGAGGAATATATAAAAGGGGCTGGTGAAATAGGGGACCTTTAAAGGAATTTTAGTATGTCAATAGAAAAAACAACATATCAAGGAACCGTTTTAGATAATTTAAACCCATCCACAACAGTTGCAAATGTAGATTCATTATTAAACTTATATCGAGGTTATGACAAACAAGATAAAGATGCTTTAAGGCATTATCTTGGAACTCAAGCTCTATCTAGTAAATTTGGACCATTTTTAACAAAATTAATGACTGATTTTAATGAATGGCCATCTCCTGATGATGAACATTCAATTGTGGACTTAGCTAATAATGCGAAAGCACTTGAAGATATGAAATCTGGAAATATGTTTAATCCTTCTTGGATAGAGGGTTTAGAAGGTTTAAATCCACAGACCTCTCCACAATTAGACAGTTTATTGCAACATTTAGTACTTCCGCCCTCAACAGAAGAGTATCCTTCAAAATGAGTAGAGGATATAGATTATCACAAGGTCCAAGCAGTACTTGGGAAGAGTCTGTAAAAGAAAAAGGTAGTGTATATGGCGCTTTATCTAATCCTTTGCATGTTGGGTTAGATATGCTTGGGTTTTTACCCCCCGCTGATTTCCTTCATTCCGCTCTTTATGCTGCAGAAGGTAACCCTAAAATGGCTGGATTACATGCCGCTTTTGGGATTCCTTTTATAGGTGATATAGGTCAATATGGAAAAAAAATTCATGATTTAGCAACACTGCCTGTTAAAAGATTAATAACGAATACAATAAATCCATCAGGAATTGACTATTCAAGTTTTGCACTTAAAGATTTTTTAAAATCTCTTAAAGGTAAAACAAAATATGGCTATACGAGCAGGGGAGATAACACTTTAGGTCATTCATTGATTAAAGGGTTAAAAACAACTGTTTTGGATGATACACCTTTATGGATAAAGGAAATTAGTGAAGGTAATCCATTGTATGCACCATATCTTAAAGGTAAAGGGTCTCCATTAAAAAAAATAAAACTATTGACTCATAAAAATGCAGCTGACTGGTTTTTACAAAGAGAATTGTGGGGTTTATCACCTAAAAATTTTAAAGGCTCAATTAAATATGCTGATGGTAAAGGAGTGGAAAATATACATAAATTTAATATTAAAAAAGGTGACGTTTTTAAAACAAATGTAAAGCCACAAAATATTACTGACCTTTCTTTTGCAAAAAAAGGTAAATTTTGGAAATTTAACACAAATAATAAATATGCTAAAAAACTTGATAATGTATGGAAAGATATTTCAAAACGAGGTAAAGGTGCAAATTTAAAATATAATGAACCTATTGTTGGAGATTTTGGGCATGATTTTAAAAATGTTGAAAGATACCGTATAGGTCCAGATGGTAAAATGATTCCAATGTACGATAGACTATGGGATACTTGGAATATGACTGTAAATCCTCCTACTTTAAAAGAAGGATTACAAGGTATAACACATTCTGATAAAATACATGCAAACACGACAACAATGGCTAGACATTATTTAGGTAAACTTTTAAAGCTTGCTAACAATGAAGTTAAATTGACTACAGATATTGGTAAAGACATCAGAAATATTAAATTTAATCGTCATGCTGACAGAATAAACAAAGAAGCTTTAGAAGCTTTAAATAAAATTAAATAATTTAATTAATGGCAAATTTAAATCTTAATGGCAATGTAAGTAAAAATGAAGAAACTCTTCAAATGGCTTACAATGATTTAATTACATTTGGTAAATTATTTAGCCCTCAAGATTTTCTAGCTTCAGCAACTCCTGATTTTCATAGAGACGTAGGTAAAATGCTTATTGATGATAAAAAGCAGCAATTAGCCCTTGTTTTACCTCGTGACCATGCAAAGTCCACATTAGCAGCTACTGCAGTATTATATAAATTTCTATTTGCCACTAAAGATGACCCACAATTTATTGCATGGATTGGTGAAGCGCAAGACCAAGCTACAGATAATATAGGTTGGATACAAAATCATATTTATAGTAATCCTGCTATACATTATTATTTTGGAGATTTAGAAGGAGATAAATGGACCAAATCAGAGTTTACTTTAAAAAATGGCTGCAGAATGATTGGTAAAGGTACTTCCCAAAGATTAAGGGGTAAAAAACAAAATTCAACAAGATATACTGGAATTATACTAGATGACTTTGAATCAGAGCTAAATACAAAAACTCCTGATTCTAGAAGACAAATTAAAGAATGGGTTACCGCTGCTGTATATCCAGCGATTGATTTTGATAAAAAAGGATTTTTATGGTGTAATGGTACGATTGTTCATTATGATAGTTTTTTAAATGGATTAGTAACTAAACATTCTGAATGTATAAAAACTGGAGAACAGTTTGCTTGGGATGTGTATACTAAAAAAGCTTTAGAAGATGGACAACCTATATGGCCTTCTAGATGGCCAATAAAGAAATTAGAAGAACGTAAGCAGTTTTACATAGATTCAGGTACACCAGCTAAGTTTTATCAAGAATATATGAATCAGGCTAAGTCACCTGAAGACCAAATTTTCAGTGAAGAGGATATTAATAATGCGCAATATAAAGGTTATGCTAGATTTGATGAAGAATACAGTTCATGGTATATTAAGCTGGATGACGGGAGAAAAGAATATGTCAATATCTATATTGGTGTTGACCCTGCTTCAACGCTTGGCGTTAGGAACGATTATAGCGTTATTATGGTTATTGGCGTTACTGACAGTTATGATTACTATGTTATTGAATATTGGAGGGAACGAGTTCTTCCGATGGACTGCGCAGACAAGATATTTGAAATCGCTAAACGATACGAACCAATAAGAAGAATTAATATAGAAACAATTGCTTACCAAGAAATGTTAAGAGATTATGTTATGAAAAGAAGTAAAAGAGAAGGAATGTTTCTACCAGGTATTGAAAAAGGAATTAAAAATTATAATCAAAAGAAAAAGGATAGGCTATTTGAAGGCCTTCAACCAATGTTTAAAGCGGGTGCTGTGCATATAAAAAAAGAGATGCATGAATTTATAGGTGAGTTACTTGATTTCCCAAAAGGAAGTCATGATGATACTATAGATGCATTTTGGCTTGCAACACAATATGCAAAAGGACAGTCAAAACTAAAGAAAAAAACGAAAAATAAAGCTGGGGTATGGTCAAGGCCTAAAAAAGCATATAATTGGTTGACTGGAGCAAGAAAATAGTATTATATTATAAACTATGATAGAAAAAGATTTAAGGGTAAAAGAAATACAAGAATTGTTTGACAAGTGGAAAGATGCCAGACAAGACTGGGATGTGGCCGCTAGAGAAGATATTGACTTTTATTTAGGTAATCATTTTAGTCAAAACGAATTAGACGAATTAGATTCAAGAAACCAATCATCAATGCCTATGGATAGGTTGTATGCTGCTATTGAGCAGTTTAAAGCTATTGTTACATCTAAGAAACCTAGATTTAGTGCTATAGGCAGGGAAGATTCTGACAATAGATTAGCTAATGTATGGAAGACTATCTTAGAATATGTTTGGGATAAGTCTGATGGTGATGAAGTATTTAAACAAGTAGTACATGATTATGCTGTTACAGGACTAGGCTACTTTTATGCATACTTAGATAAAGATGCAGATTTTGGTCGTGGTGAAGTTAAATTCACATATGTAGACCCATTCAGAGTATATGTTGACCCAAATTCAAGACATAAATATTTTGATGATGCTTCTGGCGTTATTGTATCTACAATATTAACAAAACAACAATTAATTGATTTATATCCGCAAATGGGCCAACCAGTAGAAGAAGGTTCAGAAAAAATATTAATAGATGAAATAGAACCATTTAACAAAGAGGAGGATTATCCTAATGCAAGTAATAGAACAACTATGCAAAGCTTTACGCCAGATAATACAAAGGATAAAGACTTTGGTATCGAAAAGTTTAGACTTCTTGAACATTACAAAAAAGTAAGAGTTCCATATTACAGAGTTGTGGATGCTAGAAGTGGTGATGAAAGAATTATGACTCAAGAGCAATTCATGAAAATGTCACAAGATAAAGATTTTGCTAATGCAATAAATAAAGGTCTTATTGATTTTGTAGAAGTTACTCAACCAAGAATAAAATTAACATGTACAGTTGGTCAAATAGTATTATACGAAATGATATGTGATACAGATATTTATCCAATTGTTCCTGTACCTAATATTTGGACTAATACTCCATACCCAATGAGTGATGTTAGGAAAAATAAAGCATTTCAAAGGTTCCTCAACAAGACAGTATCCCTCATTACATCACACGCACAAGCTTCTGCAGGTTTGAAGCTCTTAGTTCCTCAAGGTAGTGTTAGTGATATAGAAGAGTTAGAACGAGATTGGGCTAACCCTAATGCTACTATCGAATATGACCCGTCTTTTGGGGAGCCACATTTTCCTTCACCACAACCATTAGCTGGTAGTATATTATCATTACCTAAAATGATTGAAGGATATATTGATTTAAATATAGGTATATTTGAAATGATGCAAGGAAATTCAGATGCAGCTCCTAGAACTTATTCAGCTACTATGATGATGGAAAATGTCGGACAAAGACGTTCTCAATCTAAACTAAGAGATATTGAAGGTTCAATGAAAAGATTAGGACAGGTTATTTATAGTATGAGTAGACAGCATTACAGATTTAAAAAGACTTTTAGAATTGTTCAAGCTAACAATGATATTAATGAATTTACAGTTAATAGAAGAATTTATGATGATAAAACGCAAGAATTACAAACAATTGAAAACGATATAACTATAGGACAGTTTGATATACGTATATTAGGAGGTTCTACATTGCCTTCAAATAAATATGGGGAGTTCCAATTATATATGGAAGCTTATCAAGCTGGTTTAATTGATAGGACAGAAGCATTGAAGAAAACAGAAATTTTTGATAAACAAGGTGTATTGCAAAGAACAGACGATATTAATAAATTACAAGGTATGTTACAGCAGGCACAAGAGCAAATTAAAAAACTTGGTGGAGATTTACAAACTGCTGAAAGAGAAGCAGTCTCTTCAAGAAAAAGAACAGAAGTAGAAAAATTCAAAGGTCAACTTGCTGAACAGAAATATGAGTCTAAAGCACAAACAAAGTTGGCTACAAGTAGGTTAAAAGATGCAGTTAAACTTGAATCTGAGAGATTAGTAAAAGAAGAACCTAGTCAAACTCAATAAGGATAAAAGAAATTGCAGAAAGGAAAGCAGTAAATGGATAACGCATATGAAGACGGAAATCTTGAAGGTCAACCCGTTGATAATGTAGGGCAAGACAGCAATGGTGAAACGCAAGAGAGTTCTGATAACTGGGAAGGTCAAGCAAAATACTTCCAAAGTGAAAAGGACAAACTCGCAGCGGAAAACTCTAAACTAAGGCAATACGAAAAAATAGGTCAACTATTGGAATCTAGACCAGACATCACAAATGCAGTAGCAGGAATGATTCAAGGTCAAGGTCAACCACAAGCACCTGAAAGAGTTGTTTTAGAAAAAGATGAATTTGACCCATGGGAAGCCTATAATGACCCGCAGTCTAAATCGTACATATTTAGACAACAAGAGTTACAAGACTCCATAAATGGAGCAGTCAACCAACAAATGCAAGGATTACAAAGAAATCAAGGTGAAATGCAATTAAAGACCGAACTACAACAAAGAGGGTTAGCCCCAGAAGAAGTAGACTCTTTTATGAATTTCGCATCTAATAATCCTGCTGAGTATGGTGTTGATGGCGCTATTAAAATGTGGAGAGCGGTAGCTGAGTCTGATGCCAGTGGACAGCAAATAGAAAAACCATTAGATGGAATACGTCAAACACAAGGAACTCCAGCGCAAGGTGGAATATTGCAAGGACAAGCTCCTGCAAGTCCTAAGTCTGACAAAGATTCTATGTGGGATGCTATTACAAAAGCTGGTAGTCGTACGAATGTATTGTAAACGTAAAATGTATAACAAGGAGAAAAAATGGCTACTTATAATAGTGGACAAGTAAAATTTGGTACTCCTGG
>TARA_R100001463_G_scaffold39806_1_pt1 | contig 13745 bp, 6 predicted proteins | sample TARA_R100001463 | Tara Oceans TARA_R100001463 (sample SAMEA2622242) | marine metagenome | biome: marine biome (ENVO:00000447); feature: deep chlorophyll maximum layer (ENVO:xxxxxxxx); material: "saline water (ENVO:00002010), including plankton (ENVO:xxxxxxxx)" | depth 40 m
TTTGTCTCCGTCTCCAGAGTCAACTGTGATACCTGCTCCGTCTGCAACAGAGTCATCAGCAGACCCAGTAGCAATTAGGAAGTTCTTATCATCAATACTAACAGTAGTAGAATTAACTGTAGTAGTTGTACCATCAACTTGGAAGTCACCAGCAATAACAACCTTACCTGTGTTATCTCCAACACCAGCAGGGTCAAGAGTCATGGTCGCAGGACCAGAAATGGTATTAGATGTAACTCTAATAGCAGATCCTTCAGCACCTGTATGGAATGCAGAAGCAGTAACTGTAGAAGAAGCGTTTACTGTACCAGTAACACCCAACTCAGAACCATTGAAGGTTAGATTACCACTGTCTTCTAGTTCTCCACCAGAACCAGCAATAACAACTCTGTTGTCTGTAAGATCTTCAACAACTAATGTGTTAGCTGTTACTCCACCATTGAAATCAGCAGCACCACCAACTGTAGCTCCACCAGTTACGGTAAGTCCAGAAGCGATGTTAGCACCACCGTCAACATCAAGAGCACCTGTGACTGTTAGTCCAGCACCAACTGTTGCTGTAGTTGCCTTTAGGAATGTAGCAGTTGTAATACCACTGACGTTTATAGCACTAAAGTTAGCACCTTGTCCACCACCAAGAACGTAGTCCTTGATTCTAGAAGCATCAGTCTTTCTGTTAGTTCCATTACCACCGTCATCGATGATAAACTCATCACCATCTACAATAGCAGCACCAATGTCTGTAGCACCGTCTATATCTAATGTTGTAACTGGAGTTGTACCAGCAGATAAACCAGCACCAGATCCAGTGAATTGAGTTGCGTTTACTGTACCAGTAACACCTAATGTGGAACCATCGAAGGTTAAGTTACCACTATCTTCTAGTTCTCCAGAAGTACCAGCAATAACAACACGGTTGTCTGTAAGATCAGAAACCTGTAATGAGTTTACTGTAGCACCACCAGTAACAGTAAGACCAGATGCTATGTTAGCACCTCCATCTACGTCTAGAGCACCAGTAACAGTTGCACCAGCACCAACCTTCAAGGTCGTGGTATCAGCAAACGTTACAGTACCAATACCAGATACTGATATAGCAGAGAAGTTTGCTCCTTGTCCACCACCAAGAACGTAGTCTTTTACTCGTGAAGCAGTAGTCTTTCTATTAGTTCCACCACCACCATCATCAACTATGAATAGATCAGCATCTGCAATAGCAGCACCGATATCTGTACCACCATCAATATTGATATTAGCAATCTCTGTGGTACCAGAGGATCCTGGGTTAACATCCCAAGACATATTTCCACTTCCATCTACCTTTAGGAAACCTGCATTAGTTGCAGTGGCAGGTAAGATGTAAGTTTCATTTGCTCCTAAACTTGCAGGAGCTTTCAACTCTATGTAACTAGATCCATTATCGGTACCTTCAACAACCTTGACAGCACTACCAGTGGTAGTGGTCTCCTTTGTCCAGTAACGATGGGATCCAACAAATTTATTATTGCCTGTTGTTGAGTCAATTCCAACAAACAAATCGTAGGTATCTGTAACAAATCCTGGTTCACCTGCTTGTAAACCTGGAAGTGCAGCTAGATTACCCCGTTTAAACTGTAAAACAGGTGCAGCCATCTGTATCCAAATTGTAAGATATAAACCATTATCTCAATACTAAAAAGACGATATGTACCGTCTATAATTCACTTTAACAGTAAAGACTGTCTCTGTCTCATTTTGACAAGTTATTTTTATTTATTAGTTACCAACTTCCGCCATCAAGATCGATCTTATCATCAAGTGTTTCATCTAAGTAATCTACTGCAGCTTGAGTCAATCCAGATACAGCAGGTGCTCCTCCAGGAACCGTTGCACCAACAGCAGCATCAACCACCTCGTCTGGATTAACAAATTTGAATTTACTTGAAACGGTATCGTAGATAAGGACAAACCTATTAGTAGCAGAGTTTAGGTTACCTGTGTCTACGTCTTGTAATTCGGATAAGTTAGCCACGTCTCCTCCTGATGATGTTGCTATTTCAGTTCCTTGTAAGGTTACAGTAAAATCACTACCAAGTTCATTAGGTTCTAGTACAGCACCAGAATCTCCTAACTCTACAATGTATACGTTACCAGCAGCTAAGGATACTTCCATTATGATACTGTGTCATTTACTTGAGCTTGACCTTGAATCACTTTGTTTATCTTAGTACTTACATTATCTTGTACTAAGATATCATAATTATATCTACCTGATGTAATAATACCTGATTGAGCATCTGTAAGAGATATGGTAATAACACCATTAGCAGGTACTGCACCAAAGGTTACACCAAAACCGATGTATCCAGAAGATCCAGACCACTTCCTCATCTTGGCAGACAGGGTAGTGTTCGTCAAATTATAACGAGTTCCATCAGCCTTCTTGATTGTGAAGGCAGCTTCAAAATCAGTCCCTTGTTCAATTTGTATATTAACTACAGGAACTGCCATGACTACTTAGTTTATTGACTTAGCTATTTATTCAAAAGCAAGGATTTAAGTTCCTCTATTTGTGCTTTCAAACCATCAAGTTCATTTTTTTGTTTCAAATGAAACTCTCTTTGACCCATATAACGGTCATAACCAAGCTTATCAGTTGACACTATTGCTTGAGTTTTCAGATCCCTTTCTAGGTTTTTATGATCTTTTACTTTTGCTCTTTTTGTCATTTGTTTTCTTTTTTCCTTTTCTCTACTCTCTTTATCATTTTAGCGTATAAAACTTCAGATTGAGTGTATAGGTTAGGATGTTTTTTGGCGAGTTTGATTAGTTTTTTGGCTGCTTTTTTATTCGAGATATCTTTCAATGAGATTGTTGCAATGGGCATTACGCTACTGCTATTGCTCTAAAGTCTAATAATCTTGGTGTCTTAGAAGAGGACACAGAACCGATAACAACTTTGACTTGGAATGCAGTAAACGATGGTAAATTATCAGCAGTAAATTCATACTCTATAAAGTTTCCATCCGTACTTGGAGGAACAAGAGCATCAGGTTTACCACTATTATTTTTAGGATCTATTACATCACCTTGGTTATCAATATTTTCATAACCTGGCATCAATTCAAATACTTTATCAAACTCAGAATTATCTTCTCTCTTCAAGCGATATAGAACTCTGACATCTGCTTCAGCAGGTCTATCAGCAGCAAATAATACTTTGAGAGATTGAGAAGGATTCTCTAATAAAATTTCCTTCGTTTGATATAACATAGCATGTGGATCATCAAGTAAGTTTGATCTACGATCTGTCTTGAAGTTTGTAATAGGTCGATTTATTCTAGAACCTTCTGTTAGAACAGAACTCTTGAATACATTGATTATAGGAGAAACATTCTTATCAGTTGTTGATAAGGTTGCTTCAAATGTAAATGATTTACCACCAGGAAGTGCTAATAGAGTTGACTTATCAAGTTCATTGACTTTAGAAGCAATTATTCTAGGTGAATCTAATTGAGTTCTACCAAACAATGAAATATCTTGATAACCTTGATCTAAGAAAGCAGTCTCATTTCCATCAATACTTGTACCAGAAGTGGTTCTTATCTTACCAGTAAGTTTTGTACCAATAGGTAAACTATGAGAAATATTTGGATTGACTGTATCAAAACATATATTCATAGATCCTTTACCTTTATCTCCACCAGTAACTTTATCCTTTTCAAAGAATTTAGTACCAGTAATCTTACCAAAATAAGAATCTAAACTAGCATTGACAGCACCATTTACTTGTGCAAGATCATGTTCAGTATTGATCTTACGTAATGATATACCAGAAATTTCATACTTCTGAACAGGAGCATTTATTTCATGGTTGATAGGTATAGTACCATCAACTCCACGAGTAATAGTACCAGAAAGTTGATTTACACCAACACTTGTGTAACTAATAACTTCATCATCAATCAATGCATATCCAATATTAGATGCAGAAACCTGTGCACCTTCAAACCAACTGAATCCTGTACTACTTCCTACACTAACAATTGAAGTAACACTTGCTGCATATCCAACAGTTAGTTTTGTAGGAACTGAATCTCCACCAACACCAGTTAACTGAGCATGATCATTATTAGAATAATGTCCATGACTAGGATGTGTTACTCTGAAATGCTTACCATCATACTCATCAGAATTCACAACTACAGAACTAGGAACAATACCTGATTGTGCAGAAGCAACACCAACACCAGATCCTAATTGAGGAACAATGGAAATTGCATCGGAAGTATTGAACTCAGCACCAGATACATTAGTAAGAACTAATCCACTGGTTGCTGTAGTAACACCAACAGTTAGAAGTAAATTCTCTCCAAGACCTTTAGATCCTAGATTTGCTGTTAGAGTATCTCCAACTTTATATCCATTACCAGTACTTGTTGGATCAATAGTTGCTGAAGTAATAATACCACCACTAACTGTCAAAATACCAACAGCACCTTGTCCACGACCTGACATAGTAACAAGACTTACAGACTGTGCTGCACCATCTTCATATCCAACACCACCATATGTAATACCAAGTGCATCTTCATCATTATTTGCTACATGTCCTAATGCCTCAGCAATCACACCTCTTGCAGTAGTATTACTGACCTGTGATATAACAGCACCATTTATAAGATGAGGTGAAGTTGAACCAGAACTCAATCCAACATATACTCTCTTAGCAAATGTTTCAATAGGATTGGAAGGTAGATTATTACGTGTACCATATGTTTGTAGAGCTGGATTATACATACGAACCGTTCCTGGTTCTGTTGTAAACTCTGCTCTATATGACTTATATTTCAAGTCTTCCAACTGTGATGCAGTCCAAGTAACATTACTTTGTGCTTTGAACAATGAACCTTGAGTTGGCTGTTTAGATACAATAATTTTCTGGAACTGACTCAAATTAGCAGTTCTAATATCTGCTTCACCAACTTGAGATATCCATGCATCATAGTCACCAGATGAAGAACCTAAGTAGAATGCATAATCACCTTTAGGTAAGTATACAGGTGCTTTGAATCCAAAATGAGTTGGTATAGTACCATCATCAGAAATGTTAACATTTATTGGATCTACTTCAACCTCACTATTCTTCATTATCTTCTGTGAAGGAAAACCACTTTCCATACTAACGATACGAACCTTCAAAGGAATCTTTTCAGACCTACTCTGGAAGTAGAAGTCTACTCCAGTCATAAACATACCAGCTTCTTCTGCAACTTCAAAACTCTGTGCTAGAGGGTCATCATCATGCTGTTCTGGCTGAACCTGAGTAATGTTTGTAACATTAGTAATATTATTTGTTATAAAGTAGTTGTGATTTATAACAGGTATAGGTAATGCAGGTTCAGTTCTAATAACTGTAGTATCGGTAATTTCAAATCCTTCAGAGAACCATTCTGAATTAGCATTACTAATATTTTTACCAGGTATTACATTTTCTGGTTTTACTTGAGTAATCAAAGAACTATGTGTTCCATCACGGAATGTATCTGGTGGAATATAATAACAACCTTGTACAGTTCCAAGATCATCAGTTACTAAACGAACATCAGCAATATCTGCTTGAGCACCACTTGTTTCACCAACTAATCTTATACCAGTACTAACTCTACCAAAGAAGTTACCATCAGACTTTTGGTTTAATGCAGCACAGTCAACATTAAGAACTGAACTTGTTTCTGAATAAGAAGATGATAAACCAACATTAGGAGAATAGGGGTTTATATCATATACAATTTGAGGACTATTGAATGGACCTGCCTTATGATTAGGTGATGCAAGACGGAATCTTATGTTAGGACCAGATACAGTTTCACCAATTTGGAATGATCCGCTTACTGGTGTTACCTCTAATAGTTTTGGTATAATATAATTATTCTCATCTATCATATCAGTACCAGACCAATATGCATAATGTTTAGTATCTGGTTTTAGAGTTGTTGCATTGAACTCAATATTTTGTTCTCTTACATGTGGAACTGGTGCACCTTGAGAGAAGAAATCATTTGCAAAACCTTCACCTTCAGTTATAGTAACTTGATTTCTATCAATATAAACATCATCTTCTGGATCTAGAGAAAGCATTCCATTCCAATCTCTGAACATATAAGGGTTTACACTTTCAAGACGTGTAGCAAATAACTGCTCACGGTCTGCGACTTCAGTGTAGTTCAGAGTAACATGGTTACCAATTTTCTTGACATTAGGTGAACCTAAGTCAGTAGCAAAACGTGGATCAACAGTAGGATCAGGAGCACCATTTACTCCAACTACACTATTTGATCCAATTAGAAGATCGATACTATCACGATACTTCTTAGAGATCATCATTCCATCATCAATCTCATATTTGATTTCAGTCTGAGTCTTATCAGTAACATTGAAATCATTGAATGGGTCAACAACAAATCCATTCTTGAATCTATCAAGACCAGTACTAGGATCTCTAATTACAAGACTATCAGTTTTAGATTCTAAAAGAGAAAGAGAAGTTACTTCTTCAAGTGTATCCAATCTCTCTTCAAGTTTACCAATATCTCTCATAGTAAAACGCTTAGTACCTTTGTACTTAACGTCAACTTCCCAACGTGCATTATAAATGTATGGTTTATAATGAATCTGTGCTATTTCAAAACTCTGACTTACTGGTTCTGGTAACTGAGGATTATCACTTGGAGTACCCTCTATGATAGTAAACGATTGATTTCTATTGAGGTATAATCTATCCTTTCTTCCAACATAGTAATCATAATCAAAGGTTACATTTTCACCGCTAGTCAATACATTGGTCGCTGATCCACCTCCAGAGAAGATTCTTGAATCAAATTCAAATGGGGAACGAGACCCTGAATATTGAGCCACTCTTGGACGAATATCAATAGTGTCAGTATTCCTAACATTACCCATAGACGGGACTCTATCATATTGTTCTTTTTCATATGAAGAAGCCGTTACTATATCACCACTATCATCGCCTTGTATATCATATCTATCATAGAATACCTTCAATCTGCCTTGTGGTTCAGATACATTTGGTTTTCTTGTCAAACGTCCAAAATCATAATATTCATCCCTCTGTCCATTATCGAGAACATAATTCTTACGGATGTTAGGATCACCTGGTTCATTTGTTGATAGGTTTGCTTTCACACCACTCTTCTGGAAACTAATTTCTTCAGTCTCAAAGAAGCTTTGATTATTCCTAGTTACAATTTCTACAGCATCTACACCAGAACGAGCAAGAACTAATGCAGCAGCACCAGAACTCTTACCAATACCAACTTCACCAATTTGAATATCTGTATTGTTTTGATTAGGACCACTGAATGCAGCTAATGTTAGTTTTGGAATAGTAGGTGTACCACTTCCTGAAGATTCAAATACTGCATGAACTTCAATGATATCTGCATTATCTAAAGATACTTCTTTATCTTGTACACGTTTACCATATACACCATTTGTAGTTAATCCATCTTTTAGACCAGTTGTTACACCAGAGTTTGCTTTATTAGAACCTGTGATATCTAATGTTGCACACTGAATAAGAGTCTTAACTTTTGAATTTACTTTAGATTTTTGCTTAGTTACTTGAACAATAACATTACCACTTTGGCTTGCAGTAAGACCAGATATAGTTGCACTCTTACCACCATTAGTGAATGCAAATTGATCTGATGATAGTACAGCAGTCGTACCGTTAGTATAAGTTACATTATATCTTTCCTCATCAAATGCTGCATAAACGTAATCACTACCTACAAGTGAAGGTAAAGTCAACTGACCACCACCTGATGTAGATTGACTTGTTGCTTCATCACGAACAAATATTGTAGATTCAGTCAGATCAACAGATTCCACATTTGTATGTGGCATATCTGCTACTAAAGTTCCTTTCTTAGATTCTTTTACCCTACCACCTAAAACTCTTACTCCACTAACAGTAAGTGCACCTGAAGGAAGAGCACCATTACATACGTTAGTAACGGTCTGTACCGCTTCGCATTCAGCACTAAATCCACTACCAGATACAGAAGTTACCTTATGAAAAACTGGGACAGTTATACCAGTAGCAGTATAAGAAATAATACTACCAGGTCTTATCTTCTTAGCCCAACCAGTTACTCCAGAGCTAATAGTACTCTTACCACCAGAAGGAGCAGAAATATTGACTGCTACAGAACCAAAGTTCGCTATCTCTTCCATAAGGACATCAGCACCAAATGTCCTACCACCACCAGTAGATCTAACAGATTTCACATCAGTAAGATCATATTCAGTAATACCAGTAACTACTCTTCCTTGTTGCTCACCATTGATGATAAGTGCTTCGTCAAGAACAAACTGTCCAGCAGTTTCAGATAATATCAAAGTAGTACTACCACTGGCATTGCTTCTTAACATACCTCTAGCACCTGACCTACTACCTTGGACAAGAGCAGGAGCGTTGAGAGATATTGCTTGGTTGATTGTTAGTTTAGTATCAGTTACAATATCGAAAAGATATAATTCATATACAGATGAATTATCAACATATGCAGAACTTTGAAGTTTATAATCATATACTCTTGCACGACCAATACTATCACCAGCAGCAGTTGCTTTATTAGAACCTAGTCTAGCACTACGTAAATCAACAAAATCAGCATTACCAGCAGCTAATCTTATTTGAGCAGCATGGTGCACATTATTTAATCTTAGTCTATTACCTGCTTCAAATCCAACAGCCCTTGTTTCTGCTGTCTTAGTAGTTCTTGGTTTTGGTATATCAAGATACTTAGTACCATTAACACTTACTTCAAAACCCCTTACGTATGCCTTACCTGGTCCAATACGCATACACATCAAGTCTTCAGATGGTACATTACCATCCTCAGTCAAACGATCCTTTGTAAACTGACCATATCTTGAGAACCTATCATTCAAACATTCTTTTGGTTCTAAATCAAATTTGGTAACATAGTAGTTACCAGACTCATCATATGTTCTTCTAGCAAATTCTTTAGCAAGTTCGTTATATACAGTTCTATCTACAAGATGCTTGACTTCTCCTACATCAGTTCTAAACAATTCAATGAAGTTCTCATCATTGAAATCTGTAAGAGGTTTCTTAGTTAGGACCAGGCCAATCTTTAATCTGTCTGCACCTGGAGCAGTAAAGTTACTAAAACCAGCAGCATTATCGTATAAAGACTCGTCTTCTACTGAAGTAACAATTTCTTCTCTTACAAGAAAACCAACACGGAAAGATGGTTCATTTCCATACTGATCCAATATTAAAGTTTCTGTCTTTACTTCTACAAAAGCACCTCTAGCAAAGAATATACCACGAATCAAACTAAATGCAGAACCAAATCCTGTTGCATTAGAACTGGATGCTGTAGCAAAGTCAGAACCATCAGCAATAGTTGTTACACCATATGTGATATCCTTCAGTGTAACTAAGTTTTCTCCATCAAGAAATGTTTCACGAGTAAGGTCATCAGAACTACCTTCATACTTGATATAAAGAGTAGTTGAATTCTCAAGTGATTCTGATTGAGGTAATACCTTTACTACCTTTGCAGTTACACCACTATCCTTACCTCTAATCCTTACACCAATAAGTTTATCATAGTAGCTTTCTACAGGAACACCAAAAAATGTAGATTCTACCTTGACATATGTGTACTCAAAATCGTAATTGAATTTACCAGGTATGACTATTGATCCTTCTTTGAATATATGCTTACCAAACTTCTCTATTTGACCTTGCAAAATTGATTGCAGTGTCGTAAGTTCCCTTGCCTGAACAGGGGTACCTGGTTTGAATAAGACCTTATTGAAATTCTTCTCAGAATCAAAATCGTCAAAATATGGGCTGACGTTTAGGTTGGTGTTCTGTGGCATTGTATCAGAATTCTAAAATGATTTTGATATCTTCTCGTTGGTTTGTTGCTCTGGTCACTTCAGGACGATTGTCAAGATAAATTATATCTCCTGAATATTTTTTAATCTCTGGACTGGCAATACCTGAATTATAGGATTGTCCAAAGTAATATGTTCTAGCGTTGACTGAAGTTGATACTCCCGTGAATGCTGTATCAATTGACAGGGTTTCAGTTCCTCCTGTTGTTGTTACTACAACGTTCAGATTCCCACCATTACCTGTATCTGGTGAGGCTGTGAACTTATTTAGAGCGAATTGGTTGAGGGAAGTTACGTCACCAGCAGCAAGACTTCTATCTTGCCAATATTGTAAAACCTTAGTAATAGGATCGTAACCAATGATTCTTCCTATAGCAGTTGATCCAAGACCAACTGTTTGAGTTAGTTGACCATCAACTTCGACTGTCATTGTAGTCGCAGCTGCACCAGCCAAACGTAAACCATAAACACCAGAAGCAGAAGGTATCTCTAGTAGATTTGTACTACCATTTACCTGAGGGTTTTTCAGAATACCAATTCTGGCAAACTGGTTACCCGTCGGAAAGTCTGGGTTTGTTACGTCACTATTCTCTATCCTACTATAAACAAGAACTTTATTAGATCCTAGTTCTCTGTAGATATCTGCACCATGACCACCAGCAGGGGGTATGATTACCGAGAACTCAGCACCACTACCAGCAACAGAACTATCAAGGTCTAAAGTAGCAAAACTGTATCCAGTTCCACCATTAGTAACCTGAACAGCAGTTGGTTGACCGTTTACGAATGTAACCGATGCTAAACCATCTTGTCCATCTCCTCTAATAGGAACTCCGTTCTTCGTACCAGTAAACTGGTAAGAAGCACTTGCGTTCTCTTCTATAGTAACTACCTCTATCTTACCATCAACAGCAGAATTTCTTACATCTTGTACATCAGTACTGGTTGTCCAGTCTGCTGGTACTGGAACATAATCAGCACTATCAAATTTTATAATATCACTTGGTTTTATAGTATAAAGGTATTTCCAGATATATCCATCACTCTCTAATCTTGGTTCTAGGTCAGTATGTACAGGTTCCTGTAACGATACAATACCATTTCCACTATTAGAAGGTGCAGCACCATTATAGATGCATTCGTACACTCTAAAATCAGAATTTAGAATATAGTAGTTTGCATTATATAAACTTGTTGAACTTGTCTGCGGGCTAACATTATTGATGCTGTAATCATGACGATACATTTCGTAAATAGAACCACTCTTCCATGTTAGTTTACGAATTACCCTTAGTACATCAGCAGAGTTTATTTTCTTAGCAGATATTAGCGTATCGTATACATCATCATGTTGATCAAAATTATCAATAGGTGACGGGGTATTTGTGTTCCAGTCAGTAACAGCACTTGTAGCGTTAGGCAAGCCAATAAAGACGTAATAACTGTTATCAGTGGTGGAAATTCCACTAACAAAGTTAGACGCATTCAATACTCTAATCTGATCAGTTATAATCGCTGGCATTACACTAATTAACTTTTCATCTTATTTATGGATAATCTAGGAGAAGTTTTTCAGTTCTCGTTACTACAGGAGCAGTAGACAACCCAGTTAGACCCTCATTTGCGTTCACAGTGAAGGTTGTACCCATACCTCCAGTGCTTACTTTTGCCCAACTAAACTGACCGTAGTAATTACCTATATCGCTTGCTAGACCTACAAAGTTGAGTCCATGACCAGGTGAAACATTAGTATGAACTCTAACGATTTGAGCAGTAATATCATCAACATGAGCAACTTCAAAAACACCATCTAAGAATTCTGTTGCTATACCAACAGTTTCAGTTCTATCTTGAGATAATGCAGTAACACCATTACCAACATTAGATCTCGTTACAAGGAAATAATCTCCAGTAGAAATACCAGTTTTTACAATACCACCATATAGAGATTGTCTAAGTAAGGAGTTTGCTGGAAAATGGAAATTGAATTGAACACCTTGAGCAGTAGATCCTATTCCAATAATATGACCTTCATCACCAAAAATATTTGAAACAGGATGTTCGGATACAGGATGTTCATATCCAGTTGTACCAAACCCAACAGTAGATGAATGACCATCAATAACTTTTATAGGGAAATTTACTTCAGGGCTATAAACTTGTGATTGCTCAGACTTTTTGAAACTCATTGAACCACCTCTAACATATAATGTTCCATCACCCTTTTCAGCAGTCTTGATAAGTTGTGAAGAAGGGAATATACGACCAGCAAATATAGTTCTTGCCTTACTTACTTTTACACCTTCTACAAATACATCATCTCTTTGTTTTCTTAATTCAATCGGTCTGAAAGGAAGTCTATCTCCAGTAATACCTACACCTTTATAGTTGGTAGTTTGAAGAGTATCTCTTGATATAACTTCTCTAACAGTTCTTTGAGTTTGTTTTCCAAGTGTTATACCATCACCTTTTTTGACTGATTGTATAGCAGTAGTATTTGAAGTATCAGCATCAGTTCCTTTATAGAAAAGCATCTGTAAAGTTGACCCTGCAGTTGGTGCCTCTGTAAATTCTATTTGAGTACCACCTTTGAAATTGTAAGCAATTTTTGGTTTCTGTAATGTATCATTGATAAAGATTAATAATACATCATCTAAACTTATTACACTACCTTCTGGTTTTTCAATACTAATGGGTTTATTATCTTCTTTCAAAGTAAAGACAGTCTTTCTACCATCAAATTCTGAAGAGAAATCATCTAAGATTTGCATCTTACCAAATACCCAACCAGTAAATTCATCATCAACAGTATCTGTAACTGTGAATATAGCAGATTGGAAATCGGATCCAAATGTAGAAATTGTAGGTATACCAACAACTGTTAGATTTTCTCCTGATGTAAATCCAAAACCAGGATTAACAATATCAAATCCCTTTATACTATTACCAACTCCAATCTCAACACTAATAGAAACACCGATACCAGTACTAGAACTCTCTAATTTAATGTCATCATAAAAACCAGGTTGATATCCAAACCCTTGTGTATTTCCAAGACCAGCAATAATACCCTTTCTAGGTAACTTGTTTGCATTTACATCCGTAAGAGAATATATCTCAGTTACACCAGGTGCTTCATTACCAGTAAATCTAACAGATGTAATACCAGGACTAGGTGAACTGATAAAAGTATAATCATTTTCAGGTTTCTGGAATATATTATTGATCAATATGGCACCATAATCACTTGTTATACCAGTAGTATTACTACCACCACTTGTAAGTGTAAATGTTTTACCAATACCAGTAAAACTTGTAGCAACATCATCAAGTACTAAGTTACCATCATAGTCAGATCTAATAAACTGTCTTCCTTGGAAAGATGATCCAACTGGTGTGTCTGCAACAATAAGTTTATGTGTACCAATTCCAGCACTGGTTAGAGTCAAAGCAATACCAGTTAATGCCATACCCTTAGTTTCAGCAAATGAAAAATAGTTTGCTGCTTGCTGTATAATAAAATAATCTTCATTACCAATCAAGGGTGATGGTGGATTCAAACTTCTAATCTTTACCTTTGTACCTGTCCTCAGTACCTCTGTAAGGCATCCAAAATTATTACCACTGAAATCCCCAGAAGCTATACCAACTTCTTGTCTAGTACCACCAAAGGGTACATCAGCAAACGTTATAGTATCATCTACAATGTTATAATCACCAAGAACTAACTTACATTCGTCATTAGCACCATGTGATAACTTTGTAGTTCCCATCCATGCTCTATCTACCAACATCTTATTCTGAAC
>TARA_R100001463_G_scaffold15386_4_pt1 | contig 13731 bp, 14 predicted proteins | sample TARA_R100001463 | Tara Oceans TARA_R100001463 (sample SAMEA2622242) | marine metagenome | biome: marine biome (ENVO:00000447); feature: deep chlorophyll maximum layer (ENVO:xxxxxxxx); material: "saline water (ENVO:00002010), including plankton (ENVO:xxxxxxxx)" | depth 40 m
TCTGTCTCCTGTTGAATCATCTATCATTAAAGGTCTACCTACATCATCAGCTATAAAATCACTTGGTAGAATCTTAACATCAGTAATTACAGTTAAAGTCCCTTCTACAGTTAAATCTCCAGAAATAATTGCATCTCCTGTAACATCTAACTCTTTTGTAGGAGAGCTATTACCAATTCCTAGTTTTGCATTAGATGAATTTATATAGGAGCTGCCAGAAGCTTTTAATTGTATTTTTGCAGTAGCATTATCTCTTAATACTAATTGCCCTACGTGAGCATTACCTCCACTTCCTAATCTAGCTAATTGAGCAATTCTATTCCCATCTGCATCTTCTAAAGCAACTTGTGCTGTAGGACTTTCATCTGTATCTGTGGCTAATAATACAGTAGTAGTTAATATAGTACCATCAAAAGTTAATTCACCACTTGCTCCAAAACTTCCACTATTATTAAATTGTACTTGTGTATCTGAGCCAGCTGGAGATGTACTTCCTCCTCCAGATGCATTTATAGTAACATCTCCTGTGCCTCCTGTAGGGCTTATGGTAACATTAGTACCAGCTATAATTGACTTTACACCAGCTGCATCATAACTGCAGACAAGAATTTTACTCCCTACAGCATAGCCTACTCTTGTAGTAAAGCTTACATCTATAGTACCACCACCAGTTGCACTTTTATTAGTTGTAGTTATGCCTAGTGGATTACCTCCTACCTCATCACATATTATTAGCTTTTGACCAGAAACTATTGGAGCTAACAAACCACCTACACTAATTTGAGTATAGGCTGTATTAGCACTTAAAGCAGTAGTTAAAATACCTACAACATTAGACTTCATAAAAAGCTTTTGCCCTAAATTAGTAGCGTAGTCTGTAGGTACAGGCATAGGGTTAGGAATAGAAAACTCTGCACCTCCTGTAATTTCATTTTCTGGTATTGTTGTTATAACCTCCTCAGTTTCTGTAGGTGTTATACTTGCTTTATCTAGCTTATACCATGTACCACTCCACTCATCTTTAGCAGCTGTAAAAGTACCAGCTATAAAAATATATTTTTCATCTGCACCTCCTATAGTACTTTGATAAGTTAGAGTCTTTGTTGGTCTGTAGCTATGTGATAAAATTGTAGCTTGTAATATTGTTGTAGGCTTATTACTAACTTTTAAATACTCATTTACTAAAAGTTGTGTAGTATCTTTAAAACTTGTTCCTGTATCAATGTCAAAGCCTCCAGTACCTAAATAGGTTGAGCCACTATAGAGCCTTAATGTGTGTATTGAGCTATCCTCATTAGCTATATTACCTAGAGGCACATCTCCTAAACTTTTATCTATTGCAGCTGTAGCTGGGTTTTGACCAGATATATAAGTAGTCCCCATTGGGTTATCTATCGAGGTAATATTTCCATCTGTAATAGCTGAAACAAATGGACTGCTTATTAGCTCTATAGTTCTAGTTGCTGGTGTATTTACTCCAACTTGTAGCCCTGTTGATGATGGCATCCCATAAGTAGTTAAAGCTGTCCCATCCATACCATAAACCAAGTCCATTATGTTCATCTCTCCATAGACTAAAGATGTAGATGGCAATTGCCAATAATAAATAGCTCCTGCCATGCTAAATTGCACTTCTCCATAGTCTGAAGATGATAATAAAGGAAGACTCATATTTGGCACTAAAATAGAGCTTTTAGCTGTGTCAAAGCCTGTAGGGCTATCCTCTACATAAGATGTTACAAGGCCTAGCTGCTCAAGTTGTATTTGCCAAGCTTGGCTATTGTTTACTCCAAATCCTGTAGCTAGTATAAATGTGCTATTTGAGTCTGTACTCCATTCCCAGCCCATAGTACTAGCAGCTCCTATAGTTCCATTTCCATTAAGATACTTTGTCCCTACCTTTAACTTACATTGTAAAAAGCCTGTCATGTAGCCTCCTTGATTTGCATGAGGAGTAACAGCTGAAGCTGCCCATTTTTCAGTCAAAATAGCGTTAAAAGTTAGGTTTATCTGTGTTTGGCCTTGATTTAGAAAGCCAATTGTAGTTAAAGAGCTATAGCTATTAGATGGGTCAAAGTTTGCAAAAGTATGGCCTTTTAAATATCTAGCTCTAACACTATTTAGCTCTGGCTCTAATGTAAATGTAGCTCCAGCTTTTATTTTAGCTTTTGTAGATGTAATTTCTACACTATTGTCTATTTCTACATCAGAAAAATGACTACCAGAGCTAGTTCTTACTTCTGTGCCTCCACTTGCTGCAGCACTCTGCCAATAGTAGCCATCTACATCATATGAATTATCCTGCACTAAATAATAGTAACCATCAGAATAAATCACCTTTAATCCAAAAGACTTTAGTACTCCCCTAAACTCTGTTAAATAGCTATCTATAACTCCTGGATGATTAGCCTGGTCTGGTACAAATCCATTTCTATTATATACTATTTTTCTCATAGCGTTTGTGCCTGTGCTATAAGTTAAATTTCCAGCCCACCACTTAAAAAAACTAATTACATTACCTGTACCAGAGGCATCTGTAGGCTGTGGCAAACTTGATAAATCAAAAGTATCAACAAAAAGTTTTAGAGGGTAGTATAAATCTTGAAAATCACTAGAGCTAGCTGTAGTTACTGAATTATTATATTTATTTAATAATCTGCCTAAGCTATCTGTAGCTTTTACATTTACTACATAAGGATAAGACTCATCTTTATAATTATCATAAGCTGGCTTTATCCATCCAGCCCAAAATAATACATTTGATGAGCCTCTAGTTATTTCTATATAAAACTCACCTTCATCTGTAGTAAGTATGGTATTTAAAGTAGCAGCATCTGTAGCATTTTCAACAATAAAACCAATTATTACATTAGACTTTTTAAGTTCTCCTATTTTTGTATCTTTTCCTTTATCATATCTAAGCTTAAAGCCTTGCTTGGTTAATTTTATCTCTGTATCATTACCAGCAGTTAAAGTTTTAGCTTTTATATGAACATCCCATTGCTCTCCAACAACTTCTGAAAAAAATCTACTTGTAAAATATAAAGCACTCATTATCTTAAAGAATTATCTACCAAAGACGCTCCAGCTCCATTAGTGTCCTCGCTAATTTGATTATTTATAGCTAGTACTAAATCACTACCACTAACACTAAAACTACCTTGCAATTTACCACCTCCTAGAGCGTGGTTTGGTGTTATTTGACCACTTACATTACTGCTAAATAATTCTGGGCCATTTTCCCCTACGATATAAGGTCTACCACCTACTACTGGGCCTCCACTTGCTCTACCTGGTATGCTTTTAGTTAATATGCCTAAAAAGTCTGTAGGCCCTCCAGATGCAGCTCCTAAGCCTGGTATCATTTTAAACAATGCTGCTAATATAGCTGCCTGTATTATTAAAGCTGCTATTTTTTTAGCTAAGTCTATAAATATCTGGCTCATAGATTTAAAAAATCCTTTTCCACTTACTACAGCCTGTGCCATACCTCCAGCAAAATCTTGAGCCATAGATACTCCAAATTGCTTAGATGCTTCTGCTAGTCCTATTAATTTCTGTTGCATTGCAGATAAACCACCTACTACTCCTCCACCTTCTTCAGAGCCTCCTTCATCACTTCCTCCTCCAGATTCTCCACCACTTACAGCAACATCTCCTCCTACTCCAATAGCTGTACCTACTCCAAATAAAGCATCTTTTGCCTTTGTAGCTGCATTGCTTACAGCATCCCCAAAAGAGCCAAAAGCAGTACCTACTTCTGGAATATCCATTTTTAAATCTTCTAAACCATCAGAAACTACCTCAAAAGGATTAATTATATCTCTATTAAATTTTTCAGCTACTGCATTATAGCCATCTATTAATAATGCAAAAGGATTATTTTCTACTAAAAACTGGATGAAAGAAATTACTGCATTTTGTACAACAGCAAAAACCATTGAGCCAGTCTCTTTTACTGCTTGAAAATTATCTACTACATATATAATAGCAGCAGCTATGGCAGCTAAGGCAACTACAACAGCTCCCATTGGACTTATTAAAAAACCAATCACACTAAGCAAAGTACCAAACAAAGCAACAGCTGGGCCAATGGCTGCAATAATACCTCCAATAGTAATTATTACTATTTTCATGCCTCCATCTAAATTATTCCAGGCATCTATTACAAAGTCAATAGCATCTAGTAAAGTATTCATAACAGGAATAAGCATTCCTCCTATGTCTTCCATTAAATCACCAAATCTATTTTGTAATTGTTTAAGGCCTCCAGCACCAGCTTTAGCAGCTGCCTCACTCTGTCCATCAAATTGGCCACTCAATGCCTCTACAGCACTATTTAGCCTTTCTGTGCTTCCTACATCTCCCTCTATTTGTATTCCATACCTAGACAGGGCATTTGTGCTACTTCCAACTGACTTAGCAACAAGGTCAGCAGCAGCAGTTAAATTCATCCCTTTGGCTGTAGCCATATCTTGTACTAAAGGAATAAGCCTTTGTATTGCTTCTTCTTCTAGTCCCATAGATGCTAGCATGGACTGAGCTGCCATTGTTTCCTCATCTCCAAACAAGGTAACCTTTTGCAGTTCTTTAGCCTGTGCAGTTAAGCCTCTAAAGGCTTTTTCATTGCCTTTTAATGCAGTTCTAAGTTTTGCCTCTGCTTTAGCCTGTTTATCAAAAGCCATTACAGATGCACCAGCAAAAGCAGTTAATGGAGCAGTCAGACTCATAGTCATGCTTTTACCAATTTTCTTTAGGTTAGCTGCTGACTTTTTAAAAGTCCTTTGAGCTTTTTTCATAGCTCCTTGAAACTGCGTAATATCAGCTCCAAGCTTTACATTTACACTTTTACTTGGCATTTTTCTTAATTAATTTGCTTCTCTGTTCTATATAAGCTAGCCTTTCTTTGCTCATCTTTGGAGCTATGGTTTTTTTATCCCAATCAAAAGGCCATAATTTTTGAGGTTTAATGCCTTTACCTTTTTTGGTATGTGGCATTAATAATGTACTTGCCAGTAATCTAAATTTTTCCCATTGCAGCTGGTCTCTTTGTTTTTCCAGTTGCTCAAAACCAGCTAGCTTATTCTCGTACTCTCTAGGAGTGAGATTGTCTAATTGGTTTGGAGAGAGGTTTAACCATCCATAAGCTACTTGCTCTAAATCATCAAAAGTAAGAGAGCCAGCTCTAGTGTCTACTTCCTTGCTTTTTTTTTAGAGCCTTTAGGCTGTGCTAGACTTTGCTCAAATACCTTTAGCACTTTAGCCATAGCATCCTGGTCTTCATCTAGCATATCTGCTACATCATCAAGCTCTAAAATAAACTCTTGCTTTGTTACTCTAGCACCATCTTTAAGGCCGCTCCAAACCAGAGCAATAGCTTGTGTTATGGTCATGTCATTACCTAATCCACCTAATTGCCCTAGTGTAGTGCCTGTAACATCGCTAAAATGTCTCAGAGCTGCAAAGCCATACTTTACAGGATAGTCTTTCCCATTTATAATTACTGGAGTAGCTTTCATTAAGATGCAGCTGCCTCAGTTAATATTCCACTCCCAGCTATAGTTACTGAAAAAGTAGACTGGTCTTCTGTTCCTCCTGTTAGGCTTAAAGAGGTAATAAAACCAGAGCCATGATAAAACTTATTGCTATCTCCAGAAGATGCTCCTGTGATTGTAAGCTCTACAAATACCTTAGTGCGTTCATTTGTTCCTCCTAAGTGGTCCCAAAAATCTATAAAAGCTGTTTGGCTTCCTTGTGCCTCGTTTTGATATAATGCATCAGCACTAACACTCCAAGAGCGAGTCCCTAAAATTATATCCTTCCATCCAGAGGAGCTTTTGTTTGTTTGGTCTATTTCATCTGCAGAAACTTCTAAGCTGCAGCTAGTAGCGTAAGCCACTATAACCTCATTACTATTTGAATCACCTACTTTTAAAAGTAAGTCAGTCCCATTTACTAATCCTGTTGCCATTTTTGTTTAATTTATTTAGTTTGCAATTTAATTGATATTTAATTGTTTTACAATACTCTAGCTTGAAAAGTTAAAGTCTTTGTGTAATATTTTCTTTGCTTATTGTAGTCTTCGCTAACACTCTCTAAGGAGACTCCATTTATTTTAAAGCTATTACCTGTGCCAAAAGTGCTGCTAGTTTTGGGCTGTACTATTGCATCTATAACCACCTCTGTTAAATTGCAGCAGTTTTCATAATCTCTATTGTGTATTAATATAGTAAAATCTACTATTTCATAAGCTGGAGGCCCATGCAATAAAGCTCCATTTGCTGTTTTGACATATACAGGAGTAATAGCATCTATTTGATAAGTTACAGCTGCACTTGGGTCATTTTGATTTAATAATGGCTCTGGCTGAATCTTAGCAGCATCCATTCCAGGTTCACCTACTACATCACTATTACTAGATAGCATATTAAATATAGCGTCTCCAATTTTTGCTATTTTTCCATTTGCTCCCATTATCTAAACTTTCTAAGTTTTTTTTCTAAGTTTTTTAGCATTAAATCTCTAACTTTAGATAGAGCTTGTGTTTTATTGGCATTAAAAGCAGCCTCTATAAATCTTCTTCCTGTCCAATCTACATCAAAATTTTCTTTTCCAACTTCTACTAAATGAGCGTGGTATCCTTTAAAATTTCCATATACCCTAGCACCTACTAAAATAAATGGCTTGCCCTTAGTTCCTCTAATTCCTTTTATTACTCCAATAGACTTTTTTAAGTTGCCTGTAACATTATTAATGTTGCCTCTAATGTCTTTTATTAAAGGCTTTGCTATTTGCTTTAGCCCTCTTTTTATATCAGCATCCTTTAAAGACTTTTGTCCTAAGTCTCTTAATAGCCTATCTATTTCTTTATCTCCTGTTATGCTTGCTTTTATTCCAATCAATTTTTTGCTGTATGTGCTTTTATTATTACTAGCTGTTGGTTGCCCATTCCTTTAAACTCTACGCTCCTTATATAATAATTTTCAGAGTCATAAGTTATGCTGTCTATTAAATCTATCTCATCTGTTATAGTTTCATATCTGTAGGTAAATTCTACATTTTTAATTAGATTCAATATACCTTCATTTTCTTGCTCAGTACCTGGCAGCCATTTTACTCTTGCAAACCTATCACTTGCTGTGGTTGCTGAAACTACTATATCACCATAATCATTTTGCTGCGTGCCTGTGTTTATGTTTATGGTTGTCTTATGTCTAAACTCTCCTGGATTAATCACCAATCGTAATTTTTATATTGATTCACTATATTTTTATAACCTAGTGGCAGCTCATCTACTTTTAAATAAGATACTGGGCTTCTATTATCGTAATAATTCTGTATAAGCATTAACATAGCTATTTTTAAAGGCTTTGTGTATTCATTATGTGGAGAGCAAGTATATGAAATAGAAATAGCATCTTGTCTATCAAATAAAGGGTAGGTGTTTATAAACTCTATCATAGGTAAGCCATCATGATTAATAAGCCTATAATCTGCTGCATCCATTGTTATGACAGCATTAGCACTATTTCTATATACTACAGCTACACTAGAAACAATGCCAGCATAAGTTAAATGCAGTATATCATTATCTGGCCAATCTCTGCAAGTTTCTACTATTGAATTAGCTACAACTGCTGCTCTAGTATCATTGGTAATTTGTACTCTAGCAATCTTTATTAATTCAGTTATATAGGTGTCATCTGTGCTGTGTCCTACTCTTAAATATTCCTTTGCCTCAGATAGTGAAATTACCTCTGTTCCAGAATATGTGCCTATAGATGCAAATTGTGCCATTTATTTAAGTTTAAAAAAAGGGACAGGAGGTTAATCCCATCCCTTTTTATTATACAAATTACTCTACTATGAATTAGTATCTACAAAGAAAGAAAAAGCTTTGTCTGGTCGAGCTACTAAACCATCTAATAGGTTAGTGATTACCAGTCTTCCAATTCCTCGTGATGCAGTAGTATATGGGTCAAATAAGATAGACATTCCACCAAATTGGCCTAAGTGAATGTCGCTCATATCTCCAAAGAATACATAATCTCCAGCTCCAGCTGTTCCATCAGCTGCTCTACCTAAGTTAGAGGAAACTTGGAAAGGGTATGTATTTATAGTCTTTTGGAAATTGTCCATATAACCGTCTACATAGTTATTAGATGCTAGGCCTTTAGCTGCACCTAAACCACTAGCATTAAAAATATATGCTAATCGAGAAGCTGCTGGGTTTACATCATTAGCTAATACATTAGCCTCACAATTTAACACATCAGCTATAGCCATTGCAGTAGTTCCAGTTGAGCCTGTAGCTCCATCTAGTACATCTTTAAAAATAGATGTTGGGCCATTTGAGCCTGTAGTAGATGTTTGGTCTGCTGCTGCTAACAAGTTAGCCTCAAATTGAGCCATTACTGCAGATGCTAAATTTCTTTGCATTGCTGCCTCAACTGCTGGGTTTTGTTCCATAAGCTCTGCACTCATTGACGCTAAAGAAATAATTTTCTTTGGCTGTAATGTTTTAGATGTCAAAGCTCCAGATTCTGCTGCTTCAGTAGTTGAAGATGTATATCCATTCTCAGCTACAAAAGACGCAGTACATGAGCCAACTATAGGAAATTTTCTATCTGCACTAAGTCCAGTATAGAAATTAGCTCCAGCCTGTGCTAAAACAGAATTGGCTTGTAATTGGTCTACAAAAGATGCTACTTCTGTCCCAGCTGCTGCACTTGTAGTAATTAAAGCTCTAGACTGCAATACAGAAGATGGTACTGCTATCCCTCTATACATTGCATTTGGAGCTTCGTTTCTAGCTTCCTGGTCCATTTCTTTTACAATTCCCTCTACTACTCCAGTATAAGCTGCTTTTGCTGCTGCACCAAATGAGAATTTTCGCAAGTCTTTATCTGTTTCTTTTACATCTTGTGTTGCAAAGTTTACTGGGTTAGCTTTTGCCAATTCTAATGAACGCTCTAAACGCTCAATTCGATTACCTAAGTCATTTACATTTTTTTCAGTAGCGTCAAAAGAAACTTGCTCCTCATCTGTTAAATTTCGGTCTTCAGCTTCTGCTACATTTATTAGAGCAGTCATTTCATCCAATGCTACTTGACGCTCCTCTTTTAATTGCTTTAAAGTTTTTTTCACTTTTTTAATTTTAATAGTGTTAGTTTACTTTTTCTTGTTTTTATATTGTCCTTATTGTCTTGTTTATGATGGTCTAAAGAGCGGACTGCTGCACTTGTTTGCGGATAAGCTGGCCTGGTAACTAAGCTAACATCTATTAGCCTTTTTACCTCCTTGACTTCTCGTACAAAGCCTGTGCTATCTTCTTCCCATTTATCTTTATCTACATAAAATCCAAAGCTCATTTTAGAGATGTCTCCTCTATTCATAAGCTCTATGGTATCTTTTGCAGCTTGTGTATTTGGCATAGTTATCTCCGATACTAAACCTCTTTCATCTACAGACAGCTTTAATGTGCCAGCTGTAGTTCTACCAAATACTATATTATTATCATGATTCAATAAAGCAACTACATCATTTTCTAGCACTTTATCGAAAGCTCTATTATTAATTTTTTCTTTAAAGCCTCCTAAGTCTTCGCTAAGTTGGTCAAATACTGCAGCATAACCTCTTACAATAGTATCTCCAGCTTCTGTAGTTTCTGCTCTTAGCTCCTGGCATTCAAATTGTCTTATTTCTAAATCTTTACTCATTGTCTTGCTTTTTATCTGTTGGTATCATATTCATAGGAACATAGTACTTATTGCCATTTTCGCTATCGTTCATGTTTTCCTTTCTTCTAATTTCATTTGGAGTAATAGCACCTATGCTAAATAATTTTGCATAATATTCAGCTCTACTCTTGCTATCTCCTCTTAATAAAGCAGTAGTATTAAACTCAAAGTAAGTAGTGCCTTTATCATTTTCAAAAATTAGCTTTTTGTTAAATTCTTGTTCTATCTTTGTAGCTAGAGGGTTTATAGTATGTGTAACAAATTCTATAGACTGCTGTTCAATATTTGAAAAAGTAGCTCTTTCTAAATCTCCTAATAAATGTGGAGGCACTCTAAATATTCTGCTTACTTCTAAAATACTAAATTTTCTAGTTGCTAAAAATTGAGCCTCGTCTGGTCTAAGCTGTATAGCTTTGTAGTCCATGCCCTCCTCTAGTACTGCTGTCTTAAAATTACCTTTATATCCACTATGGTAAGTTCTGTGCCATTGTTGGCTCAAAGACTTCATGGCATCAGCTCCAAGCTGCCCAGGATGTTTCAAAACACCAGAAATTTTGCCGCCAGACTCAAAAAAATCTTTACCATAAGTTTGGGCCGCAATACCTAGAGCTATATTATCTTTAGCTGCAGCTATTCTACTTTGCCCTATAATACCATCTAAAGCCATGTCTGGAATATGTATTATATCTGAAGAATCGTAATTCCCTACATCTTTAACTTCATAAAGCAAAGCATCATTAACATAATTTACTTTAACATCATCTGGATGTAATAAATATAATGCAATAGGTAGGCCTCGTTGATTTCTTTGTATATGTGCATAAGCATTACCATACAAAAGCAAAGTATTTATTAAAGTTTCAAAAAATATGTATTTCGTTTGTATGTGATTAGGCTCGCTGTGTCCTAATAAATACAATGGACTTTCTATATATTTTTCTCTGCCATTATTTGTTTTTATGTAATAACAAAAAGGTAATTGGCTTATTGTTTCGCTAATTACTCTAATTGCTGCGTATACAGCAGAAAAATTTAACGCTGTGTCTGGATTTACTAAAACACTCTTAGAGCTTACATTTCCTATAGCATAATCTAAATAGTTACGCTCCTCTGGCTTATTTTTATTGCCAGTAAAAAAGTCAAAAAATCCCATTAAATAAATATTTTTTGCAATTTATATATTTTTTTTGTATAAAGCAATAGCTTATATTGTAAAAAATCCAGCTGAATCTCTTTTATATTTGCTTTCTATTGGAGTCTCGCTAAATAGTTCTTCTCCTACTGCCATGCATAAAGCCATTATAGTATCTATTTTTGCAGAACTTTTGCTCTTATCTGGCTTAATATTTCCAGCTGCATCTACTTGCAGCTCTACATTTCCAAACTGCCATCTTATTACAGGGTCATTAAAATATATAAAATTACGCTCTAGTATCTTTGCTTCTATTTCTTTTGCTGCTGGACTTAAAGACTTATAGCCCATTCCAAAAGCACTCATTTTTAAACCTACCTCTACTAAATTTAATACAAGCTGGCTACTATTCCATCTATCAAAAGCTATAGATGTTATTTTATATTTCTCTGCAAGCTCCTCTATCTTGGCTTGTACAAAATTATAGTCTGTAACATTGCCTGGTGTTACTTCTAAATAGTCTGCCCATTCCATGTAGTTTACTCCATCTTTACCTCCTGTTCTCATTTCATATTTATCCTCTGGCAAAAAAGTCCAATGTTTAGTGATTATTTTTTCTCCTATTCTCCAAACTAAGACAAAGCTAGTTAAGTCTCTTACACTAGCTAAATCTAAACCACCATAGCAAGGAGTATTAAGTAAAATTTCTTCTGCTATTGTTTCATCACAAGCTACTATATCTGAATCATTGAGCCACCTAGTCTGACTTGTAGTCCATTGATTTAAGTGGAGTCTTCTAAAGATGTTTTCATAGCTAGGCTGAGACTCTGCTTTTTTTGCCTCTCTTGCCATGTAGCTTTCTTTTAAAGATATTCCTAAACCAGGATTTGCTTTTGCCCAAGTCTTTGGGTCTGCAATATCATCATCCTCATCAGCTTCAAATATTACAGGCAAAAATTGCTCGTCTACTATGCTTCCCTCTTTTATTCTTTTAGCATAATCATACATCTTATAGCAAGCTGAGTATTTATCAAAGCCAGCAGTAGTAATAGCTATTGCTAAGGGCTGTCTTCTAGCTCCTGTTGATGTTTCCATTACTTGCCAGAGATTCTCTGTACCATCATCACGCATACCATGTAGCTCATCATAAATAAAACCAGCTGCATTAAAACCATGCTTTGTACTTGTCTCTCTACTTATAGCTTTATAAAATGAGCCTTGTGCATTGTAGACAATAGAGCTTTTAAATATATCAACAAAATTACTAAGCTTTGGATTATTCTCTATCATGCCTTTTGCACACTCAAAAACCAGTTTTGCTTGCTCTTTATCGTTAGCTGCACTATAATACTCAGCTCCAAATTCATTATCTAAGTATAATAAAGTAAGAATTATGGCTGCTGCTAATGTACTTTTTCCATTTTTTCTAGGTAAAAAAATAAAAGATGTCCTATATTTTCTAGTCCCATCTTCATTTTTCCATCCAAATAAGGGCTTTATTATCTGCTCTTTTTGATATTCTTGGAGTATAAAAGGCTTTTTTGCTAGTTCTCCTTTTGTATGTGTTAGGTGTGTTTCTATAAATTTTACAGCTTTGTTAGCTGTCTGCTCATCGAAATAGTATTTACTCATATTAATCTAAGTTGAGACTGATGCTGTTTAAGTCTTTTCATAGCTGCATTATAATAGTCAGTATCTAATTCGCAAGCAGTTAAATCAAAGCCTAAGTTATGGCAAGCTATAGCTATGCTACCGCTGCCTAGATGCGTGTCTAGTATTTTATCGCCCTTTTTTGCGTAGTTCATTAAGCAAAACTCATATAGAGATATATGTTTTTGAGTTGGATGTATTCTGTTTAATTGATTCGGACTTTTTTTATATATTCGAGTTCCGCCCTTTCTTACCCAAGCATACTCAGCCTCTGCAAAATTTCTCCCGTACATAGTTTCTCCCTTATCCCAAATACAAAAATATTGACTGCAAGGCAGCACAAAATAATTACCTCCCCAAATAATCTGATTTCTGCTAACTCTAAAAAGCTCCTCAAAATATTCTTTTGTAGGCGTTGAATTATCCCAATTTTTAGACTTGTCCTCCGCACTTCTTTTTCTGCTACCCATATTCATTTTAGTTACATCTATGCCATAAGGAGGGTCTACTATTGCTAGGTCAAAATAATTGTCCTTATACCTAGACATTAATTGCATATTGCACTCGTTTGTTATTCTCATAACTTAAATGTATTATCTACTATTTCTGGTGCATTTATTCTAGTTCTAGCTGATGGTGTGAGTCCAAACTGGCAAGCTATTTTTAAAGCTTTTGCTAGTGAATCGTTAGCTATTCTTTGCTCTGGCTTTGTAGTTCTTCTAATTAAAGCTCCATCTTCATTATAAAACTCGTCTATTCTTCCTACTCTTTTTAGCTTTTCTTCCATTTCAACATACAATCCCATCTCATTAGCGTAGGCTGTAACCAAAGAAAGGTCTACTAAATGGAGCATTTTTTTACTATAAAGCTCTGTGCAAACTATATTATATTCTCTTTTTCCATAGTCATTTAATACTATTGGAGCTTCTGGTATATTAGCCAATAGACTTACCTCCATTTCATTAGGGTTTATTCTACATGGTTGGTCTGTGCCAGCCATTCTTTTCAATGCTGTTGGTTTTGGAGGTCTGCCTTTACTCATTATCAAACACAATTCCTATATAAATAAAAACTAAAAAAAGCCTTAACTCTACTGCGTCTATTTCTTCAATATTGTCTATTGTCATCCCTAAACAAAAGCCTTTAATAAAGGCAAATTCTAAATGTATCATTCTTTATAGTTTGGGTTAAACTTACATTGGCACTAAG
>TARA_R100001463_G_scaffold38852_1_pt1 | contig 13722 bp, 22 predicted proteins | sample TARA_R100001463 | Tara Oceans TARA_R100001463 (sample SAMEA2622242) | marine metagenome | biome: marine biome (ENVO:00000447); feature: deep chlorophyll maximum layer (ENVO:xxxxxxxx); material: "saline water (ENVO:00002010), including plankton (ENVO:xxxxxxxx)" | depth 40 m
TTGTGCGGTGCAATAAAAAATCGTTATGACGATTCAACAGTTATGGAGCGACCACAAGAAATATTGGTTGACGTAATTGGTTTGGGTAGTGGAGTCGTAGATAGATTAGCAGAACAGAATTTACCTGTGCGTGGTGTGAATGTAGCCGAAGCACCCAGTACAAAAAAGAATTATTTAAACCTACGAGCAGAGCTTTGGTTTGCAATAAAGGATTGGTTGGCGCAGCGTGATTGCCGACTTCCTAATAATGACGAGCTTGCTTCGGAACTCGCTGCGCCTCAATACAAATATACATCATCTGGAAAAATTAAAATAGAAAGTAAAGACGAAATGCGTAAAAGAGGTATAAAATCTCCAGACAAGGCAGACGCATTAGCTCTGACGATGGCAAGTTCGGCTGCATCCTTTGGTGGCAGTCAAGCGTTTATGGGTTATAATTTCAAAAAACCCTTGAAGTCAAGAATATTTAGAGTGGGATAATTTATGGCAAATAAAAAAGCAAAGCAGATCGAAGCAGAAATTGAAATGCAACTGAACGAAGATACGGACTTAATAAATCTATCGGGAGTTATCAAATCAGAGATGGATGACGCTCGTGATTTCATCTACCAAGTCGGAGAAGAAAGAGCAGAGTCTACAGAATACTATCTTGGCAATGAGCCAGAATCGACAAGCACATTACAGTCTGAGTTTATCTCTACTGACGTTAGAGACACCGTACTGTTTATGCTACCGTCTATCATGCGTACTTTCTTTGGTACTAAGAAGGTAGTTGAATTCATTCCTAAAGGGCCTGAAGACATACAGCTTGCCGAACAGCAAACAGATTACATTAACCACGTTATCCAACAAAAGAACAATGGCTTTAAAGTTTTATACGATGCGTTTAAAGATGCACTCGTTAGAAAGACAGGGTTTGTCAAAGTGTTTTGGGATGACTCACTTGATGCAACTACGCACGAGTATTCCAACTTAGACCCTCAGTCTTACCAAGCCCTAGTGCTTGACCCTGACGTAGAGATTGTCGAAGAAGAAATAACTAAAGAAACGATTACTACACTTGACCCACTAACACAGGAAGAAGTTACACAAGAACTGCCTGTCAGTTACGACCTCACCATTAGAAGAGTTAAAGAGAGAGATCAAGTGTGCATGGAGTCTGTACCGCCAGAAGAAATACTTATATCCAGACACGCTAAAGATTTAAACAGCGCATCTTATGTTGCACACCGTATGGTTAAATCGGTATCTGATTTAATTGCTATGGGTTATGACCCTGAAGAGATTGAACAACACGCGGGCTATGGCGGTAGTGCGGTTGATCCAGAAGCTTACGAAGAAGTGCAAGCGCGTAATCCTTTTGACAACATGGTTTATCCCGACAGGAATGATGCGGGTGGCAAAGATGTTTTATACATAGAACACTATTTATTCTACGACTTTGATGGTGATGGTATAGACGAAAGAATTAGAGTCTGTACTGCGGGTGATGGTATTCACGTTCTAAATGTAGAAGCGTGGGATGATCTACCGATTGTCATGTTCTGCCCTGATCCTGAACCACATACAGCGATTGGTTCATGTCCAGCAGATTACTTAAAACCGATTCAAGCAGCGAAGTCTCAGATTATGAGAGACACGCTAGACTCACTAGGACATTCTATTTTCCCTCGTATGGCTGTTGTCGAGGGTCAGGTCAATATTGATGATGTATTGAATACTGATATTGGACAGCCGATTAGAGTGCGTGCTCCTGGTATGGTACAACCTTTTAGCGTACCGTTTGTTGGCAAGGAAGCGTTTCCTGTACTGGGCTATCTCGATGAGTCCAAAGAGAATCGTACAGGGGTGTCTAAGGCATCAGCTGGATTAAACGCTGACGCTCTTCAATCAAGCACCAAAGCAGCGGTGTCCGCTACTATGTCAGGAGCACAAGGAAGAATAGAGCTTATTTGTAGGCATTTTGCCGAAGGTGGTATGAAAGACCTCTTCGGATTAGTCAACAATCTGGTAATCAAACACCAAAGTGCTCAAGATATGTTTAGATTGAATGGTAAATTTGTACCCGTTGACCCTAGATATTGGGACAACAACAAAGATATCATTGTCAATGTAGCAATTAGCAAGACTTCAGACGAAGAAAAGTTTGCTATATTGTCTCAATTATCCACAAAACAAGAGCAAATATTGGCTCAATTAGGCCCTCAGAACCCTCTTGTCTCTTTACAGCAATATTCTAATACTTTGAGCAGAATGATCGAAATGGCTGGATTTAAAGACCCAGAATCGTTTATCAACACCGAAGTTCCGCCAATGCCACCTATGCCACAAGAGCAACAGAAGCCAGATGCAGCTGAAATGTTAGCGCAAGCTGAAGCTATGAAGGCACAAGTAAGTGCTCAGAAGGCAATGATAGATGCAGAAACAGATCGTATGAAGATTATTATGGATGACGATAGAAGTCGTGACATAGAAGAAGCACAAATACGATTAAAAGCAGCAGAGTTGTTGGCAAAATATGGAGCACAAGTTAATATTGCAGAGATTAATTCTATTATGGAAAGAGATAGAGAATCTATAAGACAAAATGCAAAACAACAAGCTCAAGGACTATTTACTAACAATGCGCCCGAACAAAATATATGATATTGAAGTTTTAGAAGGCGACATGGTGTTTATAGGCAAAGAAGTATTTGCCAAGAATGAACGACAAGCTTTTGAGATGATGATATTAATGTTTGGTGGTGAGATAAACGAAGATTCAGAAGTGATTCTTTGTGAAGAAAGAACGGTGCACTAATGGCTAAAGCAATACGTAAGACAACAGGTAAAGGCGGTAACTACCGATCTACTAAATCTGGTGCGGGTATGACTCAAAAAGGAGTCAATGCTTACAACAGAGCTAATCCTGGTTCTAAACTAAAGACTGCTGTAACAGGCAAAGTAAAACCTGGTAGCAAGGCAGCTAACAGAAGAAAGTCTTACTGTGCCAGATCACTCGGACAACTTAAACGTAGTTCTGCAAAGACTAGAAACGATCCTAACTCTAGGATAAGACAAGCACGCAGAAGGTGGAAGTGTTAGAAAAACCTAAGTATAATCTTTTTATGGATATATTAATCGCACTCGTAGTTTTAGTTGTAATAGCTGGCTACTACGTTAAAAAGAAAAAGCCTGAAATCTACAACAAAGTCAAAGAATCATTAAAACTTAAAAAATAAAATGCCAAAGAAAGGACTATACGCAAACATACACGCGAAACGTAAAAGAATAAAAGCGGGTTCTAAAGAAAAAATGAGGAAGCCTGGTACAAAAGGTGCTCCTACTGCTAAAGCTTTTAAAAAGGCAGCTAAGACCGCAAAGAAAAAAAAATAATCTATGGAACAGGCAGTCCAACTGATTAACGAAGTTGGCTTTCCCATAGCAGCTGCGGGCGGTCTAGGTTTCTTTATATGGAAACTTATCAACCGTATCATCGATGGTATGGAAACTAAGCTTGATACACTTGATGATAAGCAAGCTGAATTAATCTCTCACATGGAAGACAGACTAGGCACTAAGCTAGATTCTCAACACGGTATCTTAGTTGCATTAATAGATAGAGTCAGATCGTTAGACAACGAAATCATTAGACAAGACACACTTATTAAAACAATACTTGGTGTGCCACAGTTAATAGATAGTGCCAAAATAGCGAAAGCAGATAGAGACGACCAAAGGAAAGACTGATGACTAAGTACGATAAGCTATTAGCTATTCTTGGTTTATCTTTTGTTTTATTGGTTATAGCTGTAGACATTCGTGCTGATGAAATGATTCACAAGTTTAAGAATCCTAGCTTCTCAGGTGTTGGTACATCCAGTCATTATCTAACTATAGAAAACCAAGAGTTCAATAGAAAGGAAGCTATACGCGAAGAAATTCAAGCCTATGCAGAAGACTTGGAAAGAGAAGCAGAGAACACAACATTAGCTAGGTTTATACGCAACCTAGAGAGTAGAATATACGCACAACTAAGCAGACAGTTGGTTGATAGTTTATTTGGTGAGACTGCATCTGATTTCGGTACGCTAGAACTAGAAGGTAACACTATAGAATATAGAGTAGAAGACGATAAGGTAACATTAATAATTACAGATGAAGAAGGCAACACAACAGAAATTACTGTACCTCTCGGTTCTTTTACTTTCTAGTTGTGCGCTTATCATACCTCCATTAGATAACGGAGTACCCCCCATAAGAAATATAGAACCCGCAGAAGTGGGTTTGTTAATAACAGAATTAAAAAACATTGAATCGCCTGTACGCAAACCTATTGTTGCGGTTTATCCAAACTCTTTTAAAGACAATACGGGCCAACGTAGAAGTAATAGTCAGTACGCTAGTTTTAGTACCGCTATCACACAATCACCAGACGCATATTTAATCAGAGCACTTAAACACTCTAACTTCTTTGATGTAGTAGAACGGACAGGATTAGACAACCTAACTAAAGAAAGACAGATCATACGCACAACCAGAGAAAGTTTTGAAGAAAAACAAAAACTTAAGCCTTTATTGTTTGCTGGTTTATTAATGGAAGGTGGTGTTATAGGTTATGAAACCAATATAAAGTCAGGTGGTGCGGGAGCTAGATACTTAGGTATTGGTATGTCAAAAGAATATAGACAAGACTCAGTTACCATATCTTTACGCACAGTTTCAGTTAGCACAGGAAAAATATTATTAGAAGTTTTGGTCACAAAGACTGTTCTCAGCGCATCTATCTCTTCAGATGTGTTTAGGTTTTATGCAAACAACACAGAATTGGTTGAAATTGAAAATGGTATAGTGGAAAATGAATCTATAAACATTGCATTACAAGCGGCGATTGAAACTGCGGTATTACAAACAATCAACGAAGGTCACGAATCTGGGTATTGGAAACTAAATGAATAAACTAAAGCTATTACTGTTACTTATATCGCTTAATATTTATACAGCGGATAGCGAGATATTTATAGATCAATCGGGTGCTACATCTAACTTAGATATAGAACAAGTGGGTGGTGGTGGAAACATCATAGGAGGAGCTGACGCGGCTGCTGGTTCTATGACTGCATTAGATATTGATGGCGCGTCCATGACGTTAGACGTTTTGCAGAAAGGCTCAACAAATAAATTCTTAGGCGATATATGGGCAGATAACTACACAGGTTACTTCTCATTTATAGGTGACAGCAATACTTTTAATATGTCTACGGATGAAACCAACGCTACTGGAGCTGATGGTTCTAACGTGAATGTCCAGGTTACGGGTAGTACGAACACTATGACTTTGAATCATGCTATGACTGCACTAGCAGCAAATTTAGATTTAGATTGGATCGTACAGGGTTCAGGAAACACAATAACATCATCTATAGATGTGGATGGCGCAACTAACTATATGGATATTGATGGTAATGATAATACCGTTACCTATGATGGAGATGGTTATGCTGGTGGTTACTTCTACCTAGATCATACAGGTGGATCAAGAACATTTAATATAGATCAGGAATCTACATCTGATAATGACTGGCTTAAAATTACATCTTCTGGCTCTAATGGTACTGTTTGCGTTACTCAGTCAGACGCAACAACTTCATTCGTCTGTTGATATAGGCTCTATATCTGAGCTTAGAGGCAACGCACAAGTTCTAAGAGACAAACCCTACGGAGCTGAATTAGACTTTGGCATACTGAGTTATGACAAAGTAGAAACTGCAAATGGTCGTATGGGTATTACGTTTATTGATGATACTCAAATAAGACTGACAGAAAACTCACAAGTATTGATTGATGAGTTTATATTTGATCCTAACCCAGATAAATCTAAAATGGCTTTGACCTTTGCTAAAGGCACAGCACGATTTGTTACAGGTAGACTTAATAAAGTTCCAAAGAAAAATATTAAAATACGCACGAATAGTGCAACCATAGGTATAAGAGGAACAGACTTTACAATAACTGTAGACGAACTTGGTAGATCGTTAGTCATCTTATTACCTAATCTTGATGGTACGTCTAGTGGTGAGATAACAGTAGAAACTGCTATGGGTATGGTAGTTCTTAATCAGCCCTATCAATCTACGGTAGCAAGTGTGTATGAACAAGCACCTACTAAGCCTGTTATCTTAGATATAACGCTAGACTTAATTGACAATATGTTAATTGTAAATCCACCAGAACCTAGAGAAGACTTACAAGAAGATACTCAACAACAAGCCACAGCAGACTATTTAGATTTTAACGAACTAGAAATTGACTACTTGTCAGAAAACTTCTTAGACAATGAAGCAGACTTAGAGTTTACAGAATTAGATATAGATTACTTAGATGTAAACTTCTTAGAAGACTTACTAAGTGTGCTAGATGCTTTGGCTTTTGCAGAAGAAGAAGATCAGCTAAATCAATCTGCTACATCTATAAACATTACAGGAACAGAGATAGGTCAAGATAAAAAAACACAAATAACAACCCTGGTACAAGGACAAGCCATATCTTTTAGAAGGATGGTAGGTAATTCTTTACGATTAGATGTTGATAACTCTGGCAGTTATACTATTATTTTGGAACAATCAGGTGTTGTAAACACCGTTAAAGTAAATGGCGGTTCTTCTAGTACAATAAAAATTAAACAAGGATCGTCTTAAATAAGTTAAAATTATTATCATTCATTTAATCTATAAGGAGTAATTATGCCAAGAGGTAAAGGAACATACGGAAGCAAAATGGGTAGACCACCTAAAAGAAAAGTTAAAAAAACCGTATATAAAAAGAAAAAATAATGCCTAAAAAAAAGGCAACAGCAGAAGACAAGCGTAAACAAACCGCTGCCTTTTGGAAATTTATTTTGGATCAAAGGAAAGAAAATGAAAAAAAAGATTAAAGCACCTAGAGGTTTTCACTTTATGAAAAGTGGTAAAAGCTACAAGCTTATGAAAAACAAAGGTAAGTTTGTACCTCACAAGGGAGCAAGTCAAACCGCAGAATTTGAAGTCGTTAAAGAACATAAAACAAAATGAAAGCACTACTTAAAAATTTAGTTGGATCAGTAGCACCAACCCTAGGAACAGCATTAGGCGGGCCTATGGGTGGTATGGCTGCAAATATGATTGCAGATGTATTGGGTTGTAAGAACGAACCTAAAGAAATACAAAAAGCCATAAACAACGCTACACCAGAACAAATGCTTCAACTAAAGAAAGCTGAAGCTGACTTTGAAGTCAAAATGAAAGAGTTAGAAGTAGATGTATTTAAACTAGAAGTACAAGATACTCAAGATGCTAGAAAAACTTTTTCTAAAGATTGGACGGCTAGAATTATAGGAATTGCTACACTAGGCGGATTTCTAGGCTATATCTTTCTTATCACCATTCAGCCCCCCGAACAGAACTCAGAGGCATTGGTCAATCTGGTTCTCGGTTACTTAGGTGGTTTAGCTTCCGCAATTATTAGTTTCTACTTTGGTGCTTCCAATACATCAAATAAGGATGACTAATAAGAACGGTAGATGGAACTGGTACGGAGAAAACAAAGAAACAATGCAAATATCTGAAGAAGGTACATCTTTAATAAAGTCTTACGAAGGTTGTCGTTTAGAAGCATATCAAGATTCTGTAGACGTTTGGACTATTGGTTATGGTCATACTAAAAATGTAAAAGAAGGCGACAAGATTAATCAAGAAGAAGCTGAGTATATGTTACAAGAAGAAATGATTGAGTATGAAGGCTATATTAATGATCTTGTGGAAGTACCACTAGAACAATGTCAATTTGATGCTTTGGTATGTTGGGTATATAACTTAGGCCCTACAAATTTAAAAAACTCTACATTACTAAAAGTTCTAAATGAAGAAGACTATAGCGGTGTTCCAGAGCAGATAAAAAGATGGAACAAAGCTGGCGGTGTTATCTTAGGTGGCTTGGTCAAACGCAGAGAAGCAGAAGCAAATTTGTTTGAAGGGAAAGAGTGGGATAAACTGAGCTAATCATGGATGGAATGTTATTTTGGAACATAATAATTAGTTTGGTATTTGCACCAATCTTTTATACGCTTAAGACTCATGCTTCAGAATTACAAAGACAGAACATTTTAATCAATAGAACACGAGAAGAATTGGCTAGAGAGTATCTAACAAGAAATGAACATACCATTGAGTTTCAACGATTAATAGATAAAATAGATAAACTTGATGCTAAAATAGACAAACTAATAACGAATTAATATGGCAGAACCAACATACGATCCATACGCATACAGCGACATAGGCAGAAGAGCATTAGGCGGAGAATATATTAATTCTATGAATTTCTTTTGGTTTGATCCTGTAACTGGAGAAGAAGGACAAACTACAGAAGGATGGAGTCGTGTTCCTGATTCTGCAAAGCCATATACTTATTTAGAACCAACCTCAAGAAACCAAGCTAAAAATACTTTCTATGAAAGCGGTGCTGCTTTTGGTGGGGCTGGCGGATTAGGTGGAGTAGGCGGAGCGGGCGGTGGTTTACTAAGCGGTCAAGCCTATGCACAACAAATAGCGGGTGGTATGCCCTTTGAACAAGTAGTAGCACCTGGTATGAGTTTCTCTCCTGATCAACCTATGGGTTATCTTGCAGAAGGAGCTACACCTTTCCAACCTAGACCAACTTTCTTTCCAAGCGTAGAAGATTCTTCTGTTGGAATGACAGGAGCAGAATTAGGTTTACCAATGGGAGCGGGAACACCAATGCCAGCTGGAACTACATTTGAAGGTGAGCCAATAAGGATGCCAGCACCATCGGTTATGGGAAGTCCATTGCCTTTAGACATAGATATAGATGAACTATTAAAAGATATTGACGTAGAACAAGCTATAGAAAACTTGCCTACACCAGTAGCGACACCAGTAGCAACACCACAACCAGTAGCAGCTCCAGTAGCAGCTCCAGTAGTTTCTACACCCATAGCACCCCCTGTGTTGCCTGAGATTATTCCAGAAAGACAACCTGTTATGCCTTCTATGCCTATAGTGCCTCCTGTATTGGAAGCACCTACACCTATAGTAGATGTGCCAATGAATTTAGGTTTGCCTATGCTTGAAAACTTAGCTCCAGTTCAAATACCAGAAATACCTTTCCAATTACCACAAACACCACAAACACTTTCAATACCGACATTACCTATGGTTAATCCTCCTGTAATGCAACAACCCATGGTTAATTTAGGAATGAGTCCTACTAACCCAGTTTTAAGTATTGATAATATTGTTTCACCCATAAGACAGGGAAGCCCAAGAGCACTACTAGGAACACTCTAATGCCTACACACGAAGAAGTTGTTAAATCAGCTGAAGCTGAAAGAATACTTGAATCAGACGTTTTTCAAGAAGCACTACAAAACCTTAAAAGCGAATACATGCAAGCATGGATTAATTCTAAAAGACCTGAAGATATTCATGCTAGAGAAGGTTTACATAAGTCTATATTGTTAATACCAGAAGTAGAAAAGCATCTGCGTATCATTGCAGAAAAAGGTAAGCTAACTAGAGCTAATATAAATAAAGTCCGTAACATCGGTTAGACATTACGGACTTGTTGCTGTACTTTATTCTCTAAAGTTTTTATTATTAAGACTTTCGTTAATACAAGGTTTTATAATTTTCATTATATACTTAGGAAGAGGCTCACAGAAAGTTCCGTCTTTCGCTAAATAATTATAATCTCTGTCGGAATCATCCCAATCGTGACTCCATTTAATTATTGCAAAAGCAAAAGGATAATCTATTGATTTTACCCAACCTTTAAAATCACTATTTTTTTCTATTGTCGCAAACTCAATATCTTCAATACTTCCATATTCATCCAGTCCTTCTATTGCTATTTCATAACTAATTTTTATTGCCATAATTTTCTCCTCATTAAAATACACTATTATACACTATTATACACATAAGTCAAATCATTAATTTTTATAACTTTGCCTTTTTCCCAAAAATTCATATAAAATACTTATAAATACATATAAGGAGTATTTATATATGAGCAACAACGGAAAACCGACTGCCCTACAAACAGACTTAGAGAACACTACTTTCGCTTTTGAAAGTTTCTTAACTCCTGAAGAGGAAAAAGTTGTAGAGACAGAACAAACAGAAGTAGATGTCATTGAGGAAGAAGAACTCCCTGAAGCAGCCGAACTTCAATTAGAAGAAGCTGAAGAAGAAGAGGACTTTGAATACGATGACGAAATTGATGACGAAGAACAATTAGAGGTTGAAGAAGAACAAGAGCAACCCGCTTTATATACCATCCGAGTTGATGGACAAGAAGTAGAGGTCACGCTTGAGGAACTCCAAAACGGATATTCACGTCAGCAAGATTACACACGCAAAACTCAAGAGCTGTCTCAACAAAGGAAAACTATTGAGCAACAGCAGAAGGAGTTAGCGGAAAGAGATGCTATTTATGCACAGCTGTTACCGAAGATGGAAGCCCAAATATCGGGCGAATTAGGCAACGAGCCAGATTGGAACCAGTTGTATGAAGATGATCCCGTAGGTTATGTTCGTGAAAAGCAACTCTGGGATGATAGAAAAGAGAAATTAGCTGCCGCTCAAGCTGAACAGCAAAGGCTTCAACAAGAAGCGTTTACTCAACAGCAACAGCAATATGCACAGATGGTGCAAGAAGGACAGCAAAAACTTTTGGAAATCGTACCAGAATGGCAAAATCCTGAGACAGCGCAACAGGAAAAGCTAGCGATTCGTGAATATGGCATTAACGTCTTGGGGTATTCACCTCAAGAGATGGATTCTGTATACGACTACCGAGCATTACTTGGTTTAAGAAATGCATGGCTTAACAGTAAGACTGTTGAGGCTGTAAGGAAGAAACCAACGCAGAAAGCGAAAGCTCGTGTTGCAAGACCTGGTACAACGAACCGACCAAAATCAGTAGCCCCTGTGAAAAAAGCAAAACAGGTTTTAGCAAAATCTGGCAAAGTCCAAGATGCTGCTAAAGTTTTTGAACAAATATTAAAGTAATTTAAAGGAATATATTATGGCTAAAGTAACTAATGCTTTTGACACATATACGGCCACAGCTGATAGAGAAGATTTAAGTAATATCATTTACAACATCTCTCCGATGCAAACTCCGTTTATGTCCTCAATCGGAACAAGAAACGTAAAAAACGTAGTTTTTGATTGGCAAACTGAATCATTACCAACTCCTAGTGGAACTGGTCAACTTGAAGGTTTTGAACTTTCAAGAGCTGCCTCTACCGCTACTGCAAGAGTTAGTAATGTATGTCAAATCTCATACAGAGATGCAACTGTAACAGGATCGCAAGATGCTTCAGATGCAGCTGGTAAGAGATCAGAAATGGCACACCAACTAGCTATCATGGCTAAAGCACTAAAAAGAGATATGGAAGAAGCTCTATCTCAAAAAGGTGCTAAAACAACTGGTAACGCTACTACTGCAAGACAAACTGGTGGTTTCGAGTCTTGGATCACAACTAATGATTCAAGAGGAACTAGTGGTGCGTCTACAGGTGGCGGAGCTGCTCCAACAGACGGTACTCAAAGAGACCTTACAGAAACACTTCTGAAAGACGTTCTTGAGTTAATGTTTGCTAGTGGTGCAGAGCCAAATCTTGCTATTTGTGGCCCTCACAACAAGCAAGTAATTTCTGGTTTCACAGGAAGATCGCAAGCTAGACAAATGGTTGATGCTAATACTGTAGAAGCTTCAGTATCTATCTATTCATCTGACTTTGGTGAACTAAAAATAGTTCCATCAAACAGATCAAGAGAAAGATCACTTCTATTAGTTGATCCTGAATTTGCTAAAGTTTCTTACTTAAGAAGCTTCGATACTATCGACATAGCAACAATAGGTGATGCTGAAACTAAGATGATCGTAGTTGAGTATGGACTAGAAGTGAGCAACGAAGCTGCTCATGGTGTAGTTGCAGACTTAAAAGTATCTTAAGAGCTTAAATGAAAGGGGCTAGAACTTTGGTTTTAGCCCCTTTTTTTTATGAATAGTGTTAAAATTTAATAGTTATGGCTAAAAGAACTTTAATTGACAGTAAAATTAATTACTCACACGAATTTGCAACCGAAGATGATAAGGTTGTTTATCACACCCAACAAAATGTCGCACCTGTAATACAGCATTGCAAAACATTAGCAGAACATAAACCAGGTAAAGATTTTCGTCATGTCGCAGAAGTGCCTATGGTAATATATCAAAAGGCTTTACGAGAAGGTTGGGCACAAGATAACAAGAAATGGAAACAATGGCTTAACAATCCAGACAATAAATTATTTAGAACATGGGGCGGTAAGGTATGACGTATGCTGAATTAAAAACAAATATAGCAAACTATCTAAACAGATCAGATTTAACATCTGATATAGATATGTTTATTGACAATACAGAAGGCGAACTTAATCGTAGGTTACGAACTAAAGATATGATTAAGAGAGCAACTGCTACTGCTGACTCACAATATTTATCTGTACCATCTGATTGGATGGAAGCTATAAACGTAGAAATAACATCTAATAACTTTAGACCTTTATTTCAACAATCTATTGAATCATTAGATATTTACAGACAATCAAATAATAACGTAGCGGGAGAACCAATCTATTTTGCTTTGGTTGATGATTCTATTGAACTTGCCCCTACACCAGACACTAGTTATACATTACAATTAACATACTATGGATCGATTGATGCACTTAGCGATTCTAATACAACGAACTTTGTGTCTACAGGACACCCAGACGTTTATTTATATGGAGCTTTAAAACACGCATCAATCTTTTTAATGGAAGATGAGCGAGTGCCATTGTTTACTGCTCAGTTTGAAAAAGCATTAGAAGAAATGCGACTTGAACAAGAAAGAGCTGAGTTTGGTAAAGGTTCTCTGTTACAGAGAAGAAGAACTTATGGCAAAGCTAGGAAAAACATTTATTATTGGAATAATAATTAGGAGTTATTATGGCTGGATTTAGTGATTATTTAGAAGACAAAGTATTAGAGCATGTATTTGGTGGCAATTCTTACACAGCACCAGGAACACATTATGTTGCTTTGTATACAGTAGCACCTACCGATACTGGTGGTGGTACTGAAGTAAGTGGTGGTGCATACGCAAGACAAACCTCTACTTTTAACGTATCTGGTACTAACCCAACAACAGCAACAAACGCTGCTGCTGTTGAATACCCTACAGCTACAGCTAACTATGGAACTGTAGTTGCGGTTGGTATTATGGATGCTCTTACAAGCGGTAACTTACTTGCATACGCAAACTTGACTGCTTCTAAGACTGTATCTTCTGGAGACGTATTCAGATTTGACGCTGGCGACTTAGATATTACGTTAGCATAACACCATGGCCTCAATAGGCTACGGTCAATATACATACGGGAAGGCTGATTACGGTACTCCCGTTTATCACTTTGGCGCAGCTGCAATAGCAGAAACATCTTCAGTAACCGCTGTAGGTCGTTTTGTTATTACTGGTGCTGCTACACCAGCTGGCACTTCAGGATTCACCGCAACAGGTAGATTTGTCATTACAGGCGCATCTACAATCGCTGCAACTTCAGGACTTACCGCAGATAGTTCACTCATACTTGATGGTGTAGCTACGATTGCTGCTACCAGTAGCATGGCTGCTATTGGTACACAAATAGA
>TARA_R100001463_G_scaffold1188_3_pt1 | contig 13718 bp, 15 predicted proteins | sample TARA_R100001463 | Tara Oceans TARA_R100001463 (sample SAMEA2622242) | marine metagenome | biome: marine biome (ENVO:00000447); feature: deep chlorophyll maximum layer (ENVO:xxxxxxxx); material: "saline water (ENVO:00002010), including plankton (ENVO:xxxxxxxx)" | depth 40 m
AACATGGGAAGAAGAAGACCAGTATCTTAATTACTTTTCAGATGCAGTCCAAATGCAGGATGTCATAATTTTGGGGTGTGATACTGGTATGAGAGTAGGAGAAATGTTAAGTGTTCCGTATTCAGATTATAACAATGGTTATGTAAGAATATGGGTTAATAAGTCTGACAAACCTAGATCAATAAAACTAACCAAGAGAGTTATGGATATGCTTGGGCGAAGACAGATGCAAGATCCTTATGCAGAAACTCCTCTTAATTATTCCTACTCATGGATGAGGAGATTGATGAAAAGAGCATCGAAAGATTTAGGTTATGAGGACGTTACTATTCACACATTAAGACACACTTTTGCTTCTCGTTTAGTGCAAGGTGGAAGACCTATCTATAACGTCCAAGAGTTGATGGGACATAATACTCAGGAGATGACAAAGAGGTATGCTCACTTAGCACCTGATCACGGTGCAGAAGACATAAGCGTACTGGAACAGCGTGGTGTGGATTTGGTGCAATCTGGTGTAAAAAAAGAGCAAAATTACACCAACATTCAAAATCTTGAATACGTAACCCATTGATATTACTGCGGAGAGATGGCCGAGTGGTCGAAGGCGGTAGACTCGAAATCCATCTTAATTAATTCCACCAGTAATTCAATATACAAATAGTTGAACTTATTACATGTATTCTAGACATATATCTAGTGCTACATGTGAGATAATATTTAACCCTGGTGTGATTTGGTGTAATTGATGACAGACACTTCTAAAGACTACCTAGCACCTGATCATCAGCTAGATGTAATCCTGAAGGCTTTAAAGCTACTGGAGTACGATCTTGTTGGTGTGCAGAAGATGATTAAAACGTGGCAAGAAGATGGCTACGGAGATTACAAAACTAAAGGTTCTAACCAAGCAGACAAAGACAGACCATTTGTATGACACTTGAAGAACAGCAGTTAAGCCTTGAAGAAGGCATGGTAAACTACGGAATTGAGAAGTATCGAAAACAGGTAAGAGAAGCTCAACAAAAGGGTACAGAGAGTACATCTTTACACGGCATTATGCTCATGAAACATAGTGTAGATGCAGTGGAGAAGAAACTTAACAAATACCTTAGTGAAGCATTGTCAGGCGGTGTAGGTAAGAAACATCACGTTGCATCTTATCTAGTACAGTTAGATGCAGATGTAGCATCCTACATTTCATTAAAACTTACTATTGATGGTATTAGTTTTAAGCAACAGTTTACTGCATTAGCAGGTAGAATAGGACAGGCAATTGAGGATCAGGTCAAGTTCAACATTTGGCAAGATCACGACAGAAAAACATTCCGATATTTAAAAGAAAAATTATCTAAGCAAACAGCATCGAGACATTTCAAAAGGTATGGTCTTATAAGACAGTGTAGATCAAATATAGAAGTTGAGAACCTATCCTTCTGGACTGTTAAAGAGAGAATACACGTAGGGTCTAAATTATTAGATATTGTATTACTTGCTACTGGTCTTATAAGAATACAAGTAATGACACATGGTACTAAGAAAAGGGAATTACAGGTTCTACCTACATCAAAAACTCTTGATTGGATTCAAGGTGTCAACATAAAAGGTGAAGTCCTGTGTCCTGCTTACAAACCTATGTTAGTACCTCCTAAAGATTGGGTTGATTTTAATAGCGGAGGTTACTTAACAAAACGAGTTCCTTTTATAAAGGTGAGGAACCAAGTAGTAATGGAAGACTTGCAGAAGTTAAATTACGACATTGAGTATCAGTGCGTAAACTCCATACAAAAAACAAAGTGGAAGATAAACAAGCCAGTTTACGAGACTCAGCTTGAAGCGTGGCAGAACCACGTAGAGTTAGGTTCTATTCCAGGGAGAAACTCCATTGATATACCTCCTGCCCCTGTCCCGCCAGATCTAAAGAAGAAGGATATGGATAAGGAAACATTTGAAAAGTTTATAAGGTGGAAGATCACAGCATCAGAGATTTACCAGGAAAATGTACGGAGAACTAGCAAGATACTTCAGTTCCTTAGAACTATAAAAATAGCTGAAGAATATTTAAAGCATGACCAGTTTTACTTCCCACATAATGCAGATTTTAGAGGACGTAAGTACACTTTACCTGCTTTCTTGACTCCACAAGGACCAGAATATAGTAAGTCTCTTTTAACCTTTGCAGAAGGTAAACCTATTGAAACTCAGGAGCAGGAAGATTGGCTTGCTATACACGGAGCAAACTGTGCAGGAGTGGATAAGGTATCCTTTTATGATCGTATCAAGTTTGTTAGGGATAACAATGATGCAATCATACAGTCGGCCCAGAATGGACTTAACTGCGAGTTTTGGCAGAAGATGGATGATCCTTGGTTGTTTTACGCATTCTGTCATGAATGGGCAGAGTACAAAAGACATGGAAAGGGATACCTATCTTGTTTACCTGTAGCTTTAGATGGATCTAACAATGGACTACAGCATTATAGTGCTATGCTGCGTTGTCCAATAGGAGGAAAAGCAACAAATCTTACATCTGAAGACATACCACAAGACATCTATCAAGATGTAGCTGACTACACTTTAGATCAAGTTAAGATGTTAGCTTCTCAAAATGATGAGATGGCAAAACAATGGTTAGATACTTCATTTATCAATAGGAAGATGACTAAAAGACCAGTAATGGTAGTACCTTATGGCGGTACTTTATTTAGTTGTCGGAACTATATTGAAGACTATGTAAGAGATATGTTTTATAAGGGCCATAGAAACCCTTGGGAGGGACAGCAACTACATGTGCCTATAAATTGGATCTCAACTATTGTGTGGGACTCGATCAATCATATAGTAGTCTCAGCAAGAGAAGCTATGACCTGGATTAGAGACATAGCCAGAGAGATGTCCAAAAGAAATATCCCATTAATATGGAAAACTCCCACAGATTTTGTTGTTTATCAGCAGTATCCAAACATGAAAAAACATAGGATAAAAACTACTATTGATGGGAATCTTATTAGACCTACTTTAAATACAGAAGAAAACAAATCCGTGGACCGTAATCGTGCGGTAAATGGGTCAGCCCCAAATTTTGTCCACGCATTAGATGCTTCTGCCTTGACAAATACCGTCTACATGTGCAATAATGACGGTATTGATGCGTATTGCATGATCCATGACTCCTATGGAACTCATGCATCCAACACTCCAATACTCGCTAAACGCTTGAGAGAAGCATTTGTAAATCTCTACAAGCAGTATGATGTATTGGAGGATTTTCGCCAATCGGCCCTTGAGGTATTGGATGAAGTCCCAGATCCCCCAAAGAAGGGAGATTTGGATCTTGATCAGATCATGGAGTCCAAGTATTTTTTTGCATAAATTCAATCACTTGTGAGATAATACTATCAAAGGGCCATTATAGATCAAAAAACATGTCTAACTTAATTAAAACAGTTAAACGGTTGATTCGTGAAGATCAGCCTATTCCAGTTGATATTGAAGCCAAGCTGTTGGAGCACGGTGTAGATGTCAACTACTTAATCAACCATTTCTCAAGGAAGATATGGCAGTAAAACGAGAGGTATCTCCGAAAGGAGTCGGGAGGTTCGTGATGATTGATAAACCATCAACCAAGTATAAGGAAGATGGTGAGTACATTGTCAAACTAGCACTACCTGCATCATCAAAATCAGCTAAAGCATTCATGAAGAAGATTGATGGGTGGCTTGATGAGTGTTGGGAGATGCACGAGTCCAAACGTAAAGCACAGCCTCCCTATGTTGAAGACGGAGATGAGATTCTCTTTGTCTTTAAACAAAACGGAGTCTTTCGTTCCAAGAAAGATAACTCAGAAAGAAAGGTCACTATTAATGTGGTCGATTCTAAGTTGAATCCTATCAAGGTGAATGTTGGATCTGGAAGTGAACTTAAAGTTTCCTTCCGTCCTAGCCTTTATAAATCACCAGGAGGTGATGGAGTGAAAATGTACATGGATGCAGTGCAAGTACTTAACTTGGTGGAATATGTACCAACATCTGAACTTGGGTTCTCAGAAGAGGAAGGTTTTGAAGCCTCAGAAGACGAAACAAGTGACGGATTCAAAGCAGAAGAAGGTTACGAAACAGCCACAGAAGACGAAGAAGACTTCTGAGAATAAGTATCGTTCTAAACTTGAAGCATCCGTTGCAGGAAATTTAGAAGAACAGAAAGTCAAGTATGAGTATGAGTGGGCTTGGATAGATTATTCAGTAACACGTAAATACAAACCTGACTTTCTTTTACCAAATCAAATCCATGTTGAAGTTAAAGGATACTTTAGAAGTGCAGATCAAAGAAAGCACAGAGCAATTCAGAAACAACATCCTGAGATAGACCTCAGATTTGTTTTTCAGAATGTCAATTCTAGAGTACAAGGTAGTCAAATGACATGTGCCGAATGGTGCAACAAATATGGTTTCCTGTACTCAGAAGGAACAGTACCTAAACAATGGATTAAAGAACGTAAAAAACGTAAACATGCTCAACATAAGGAAAATGTTACAAGAAGAAAAAGAAGATGAAAATGACGGTACTGAAGATGACATGGAAGTGAGATCGACAGTACAAGAAGAGGAGTACGAGGATGACACTGATTACACAGAACGCTTCAGTCTAAAGATGGAAGCAGGATGGAATCCATCAGGCGAACGTCTGTGGAGAGGTGCTCATGATTGGGATCGCACAGTTGAAATGAAGTTCGAGGGTGAGTATTTAGGTGAAGTACTTGACCAGTTTAAGACCTTCATGAAGGCATGTGGTTTCAGTTACATCACAAAGCTGACTGCAACCTCAATCAGTGGTGAAGAGTACGAGTCAGAAGAAGACATGTAATGGAAGAGGAATCTAGGTGTGTGGGTCATGCTCCGTGTCCTAGATGCGGATCTCAAGATAATCTTGCGTTATATGATGATGGTCACTCTTGGTGCTTCACACCAGGATGCGGTTATCGTGATTCTAAACATAATAACGAGAGGGTGGAACAAGTGGATTTTGTAGAAGGTAGTTACGAAGAACTTAGGAAACGTAGGATAGGCCGTGAAACACTAGAAAAGTGGAACTACACAACTGGAACTTTTAAAGGTAAGAAAGTCCAGATTGCTAACTATAAAAAAGCAGGTCGTGTAGTTGGACAAAAACTTAGATTCCCTAATAAAGATTTCCTATTTATAGGAGACTTAAAAGAAAGCGGTCTTTACGGGCAGCATCTCTGGAGGGATGGTGGGAAGATGGTGACAGTAGTTGAAGGTGAGGTTGATGCACTTTCACTGTCGCAAGCCTTGGGAAACAAATGGCCTGTGGTCAGTATCCCTAACGGTGCTGCTGGAGCTAGGAAGGCTTTAGCACGTGAACTGGAATGGCTTGAGCAGTTTGAAACAGTGGTCTTGATGTTCGATCAAGATGATGCAGGAGTAAAAGCTGTTGAGGACTGTGTTCCATTATTCTCTCCAGGGAAAATTAAGGTGGCATCACTTCCTTTAAAAGACCCTTCCGACATGATTATGGAGGGACGAGAAAGGGAGTTGGTTGATGCTATATGGGGAGCAAAAGTACATAGACCAGATGGTATTATTGATGCCAAGGATTTATGGAACTTGATCGCTTCACAGGAGCAGATGGAGTCTTCTCCATACCCCTTTAATTCCCTTAACTCCATGACTCAAGGTATTCGTAAGGGTGAGATTGTCACCATTACAGCAGGAAGTGGTGTAGGTAAGTCTCAAGTATGTCGTGAGATTGCTAACCACTTAATGCTTATGGGTCATAAGGTTGGGTATTTAGCCTTGGAGGAGAACAACAGGAGGACTGCATTAGGTTTTGTAGGGTTATACCTAAACAAGCCAATACACCTTCAAAATATTGAAGTAGAAGAGGATGAACTCAGACAGGCATTTAATGAGACATTAGGTACAGGAAACCTGTTTCTCTATGACCATTGGGGAAGTATGGACCCTGAACATCTTCTCAACAAACTTCGTTATATGGTGAAGAGTCTAGGTTGTGAGTATTTGATTCTTGATCACATCAGCATTGTCATCTCAGGTATGCAGGGAGGTGATGAAAGAAGGATGCTTGACTATATTATGACCAAATTACGCTCACTTGTAGAAGAAGTGCAGTGTGGACTCATTTTAGTCTCTCATTTACGCAGACCAAGTGGTGATAAGGGTCATGAAGATGGAGCACGTACCTCTCTCAGTCAACTTAGAGGGAGTCACGGTATAGCTCAACTATCAGACCTTTGTATTGGATGTGAAAGGGACCAACAAGGTGAGAATCCTAATCTGACTACACTCAGAGTACTGAAAAACAGGTGGACAGGTGAAACTGGTATAGCATCTAAACTTGAGTACTCAAAAGAGACAGGTCGAATGACTGAAGTAGACTTTGATCATGAGTCTGATGACGATCCTTATGGGTTCAATAAAAACAATGAAACCTCGGATTTTTAATGGAAAAAATTAGAGCGATTTTAATAAATGCGTTTTGTATATTATTTCTGAATACGTGTTTTCAACCTGCGTATGGGAAAGATCAAAAATACAAGGGTGATTACAGTACCCTTTCTTTAAGAACATTATGGATGGCATGTAACAATGCAGTTCATCAAAGCCAACCTAGCACACCAGCTATGGTTAAGGCCGTACTGTGCGACTGTGTAACAGATGCTCTTAGAAAAGAGATCAGCTACGAACAGTTTTTAATTATAGATTCTCCTGTGAGACAACGAATGTCAGAACAGTTTATGACTCAATGCATGATGGAACTTAGAGGAGAGAAACCAGTATAAATTCAAAGCAACTCCAGCGAGAGAGCAAATGAACAGATACATATTGGACTTAGAAGCAGATGGATTGCTTGACACTGTAACTAAGGTCTTTGTCATCGTGATTAAGAACATCGATTCAGGTGAGCGATGGGTATTAATAGGTGACAAAGAAATTAAAGAGGGTCTTGCAAGAGTACAGGATCAGCACCTCATTGGACACAACCTGATTGGGTATGACCTTGAGGTACTAAAGAGGTTGTACGGTTACACGATGGACATTGAGAACGTCACAGACACACTTGTACTTTCACGTTTGATTTACTCAGACATGAGAGCACGTGATTCAAAGTCTAAGGTAATGGCAACTCGCTATTGGGGCAGTCATTCCCTGGAAGCATGGGGCCATAGACTACAGAAGCTCAAAGGTGATTACGGTAATGGTGTAGATGCATTCACAGAACTATCCGAAGAGATGGTTGATTACTGTATCCAAGATGTTGAGGTCACAGAAGAACTGTACAGGATGCTGTACAACAAGACTTCTGAATCAGCATCTGATCTTGAGCACAGGATTGCAGACATCTGTTATCAGCAGGAACACTACGGATTTCCTTTTGACATACCTAAAGCTGCTTCTCTTTACGCAAAATTGTCAGAAAGACGGTCTATTCTTTTCAAAGAATTACGAACTGCATTCGGATCGTGGATCTTAGATGAGGGAGAACGGAAGAAAGGACTGTACCACAAGATTAAGATCGTGGATTTCAATCCTAACTCTCGACAGCACATTGCAAAGAGACTGAAAGAGTTACGAGGATGGGAACCGATAGAGTTTACACCGTCAGGTGAAGCAAAGGTGGATGAGAAAGTTCTACTAACACTGGACTTTCCAGAAGCTCAGTTGATGGCTGAGTATTTCATGATTAATAAACGTATAGGTCAGCTTGCAGAAGGTGATCAAGCGTGGCTCAAACTTGAAAGGAAAGGCAGACTACATGGCAGGGTTAACACAATGGGGAGCATCACAAGTCGTTGCTCTCATTCGCATCCGAACTCGGCTCAAGTTCCGAGCATTAAAGCACCCTATGGGAAAGAATGCAGAGAACTTTTTAAATCAGATGAAGGTTTTTCCCTTTTGGGAGTTGATGTTTCTGGTCTTGAACTGCGGTGCTTGGCTCATTATATGGGCAGGTTTGACGGTGGCTCATACGGTAAGATCCTGCTTGAAGGCGATATTCATACTGCCAATCAAGAAGCTGCTGGACTTGCTACAAGAGATCAGGCGAAAACTTTTGTATACGGTTTCTTGTATGGTGCAGGAGACAACAAGATCGGTCAAATCGTTGGTAAAGGTGCAAAGGAGGGAAAGAAACTAAAGGATAAATTTCTTACAAAGTTACCTGCATTAAAGAACCTCAAACAAGCAGTGCAAAAACGTGCTAAACAGGGTTGGGTCTTAGGTCTGGATGGTCGAAAAGTACCGATCAGATCTGAACATGCTGCTCTCAACACTCTACTGCAATCCGCAGGTGCAATCATCTGTAAAAGATGGGTGGTCGAACTGGATCGAATGCTCCAAGAGTCCAAGTATGAATACGGTAAGGACTACGCACAGGTGGCATTCGTTCATGATGAAATACAAATGTTAGTTCGTGAAGGGATTGAAGATGAAATCGGAAACATTGCGGTCAGAGCAATTGGAGTTGCAGGGGATACTTACAAATTTAGAATCCCCCTTACAGGTGAATTTAGGTACGGAACCGATTGGTCGGCTACCCACTAGCAGGATCGGACAAGCAGGTGAACATCTTGTATGTTATTTGTTCCACATGTGGAATTACAATATACATCAGACAATGGACCCTACTTGTGTTTATGATTTTGCTGTGGAGAGAAGTGGGGTGTGGAAAACCTTACAGGTAAAACACACTACAACTAAGTGGGCAAGGATTAAGAAACACGATGATGCAAAGCACTATGTAGAAGGTGATTTTGATTACCTCTGTGCGTGTACTTTTCCTTACGTTTATATAGTTCCATTTAAAAAATTAGAATGTAAAACATCATTCGCATTTTCTAAGTATCCAGAATACAAATGGGATTTAAACGATCCAGAAACATACACCATCCGCCCAGACATAATTCAATGAAGAAAATACCTGACCAAATTATTGCCTATGTTGATGCAGATATATGGGTCTACAGAATCACATCTTCCTGTGAGGAACCTATCAATTGGAAGAATGATTTGTGGACCATGCATTGTGATTTAGCACAGGTAAAAACATTAATAGATGATGCAGTAGTTGACCTCAAAAAACGCATGGACGCTACCAGTGTAGTTATGTGTTTCAGCGGTCGGAATAATTTCAGGAAAAAATTAAATCCACAATACAAGTTTCATCGTGCTACTACACGGAAACCAATGTGTTACGTTCCTGCAATTAATTACTGCAAGGAGAACTACTCCTGTATCATCGAACCCACATTAGAAGCTGATGATGTTATCGGCATACATACATCAAAGATTGATGACGAAATTCAACGTGTGGTTGTGAGTGAAGATAAAGATCTTCTCACAGTCCCAGCTTATCAATGGGATGATGATCTTAGTATGATTTTCTACAACACAGAGGAAGTAGCTAACTACTATTTCCTAACTCAAACTCTCACTGGCGACACTACAGACAACTATAAAGGATGTCCTAAGATTGGTCCCAAGTCAGCAGAAAAAGTACTGGACATAAACACAGATGACTTCTCAATCCTTTGGGAAGCAGTGAAACAGACCTACATCAAAGCAGGTCTGACTGAAGACGATGCGATTATGAACGCACGTATGGCACGTATTCTCAGGCATGGTGAGTACGTAAATAATAAACCTGTATTATGGAGTCCTTATGGATCGTGAAGAGTTTGAAAACCCACAGCACTACACAGAGAACTTTGGTATAGAACCTATTGAATTTATAAAGGCAAACGAAATGGACTTCCTCGAAGGTAACATTATTAAATACGTATCCAGATACCCACATAAAGGTGGTGTAAGGGATCTTAGAAAGGCACAAGTATATCTTAATTGGTTGATCGAAAGGGAGGAAGCCAATGCATAAACTGCCTACTACATACCAAGAGTTTATTCACCTATCCAGGTACTCAAGGTGGAACTATGACAGTGGAAGAAGAGAGACATGGGAAGAGACAGTAGGTAGATACTTTAGATTTTTCCTAGACCACTTATCAAGGAACCAAAACTATAGTGTTAAACTTGATGAGTTTAATGAATTAAAAGATGCAGTACTAGAGTTAGAAGTAATGCCTAGTATGCGTTGTTTAATGACAGCAGGACCAGCATTAGAAAAGGAGAATGTAGCAGGGTACAACTGTAGCTACTTACCTATTGATACCATCCGTAGTTTTGATGAGGTTTTGTACACACTAATGAATGGTACAGGTGTAGGTTTTAGTGTGGAAGAAAAGTACACTTCACAGTTACCTGTAGTACCATCAGAGTTACATCCTACTGACACATGTATAGATGTACGAGACAGTAAACTAGGTTGGGCTAAAGCGTTCCGTGAATTGATTAGTCTTTTGTACGCAGGACTAATACCAACATGGGACATGAGTAAAGTACGAAAAGCTGGAGCAATACTCAAAACTTTTGGAGGTAGAGCAAGCGGTCCTGATCCACTTAATAAACTATTCTTGTTCACCTGTAAAACATTTGAAAATGCAAAAGGACGAAAACTCAGACCAATTGAATGCCATGACATTGTTACAAAAACAGCAGAAGTCGTTGTGGTTGGTGGTGTTCGTAGGTCTGCTCTTATTAGTCTCAGTGATCTTGGGGATGAGCAAATGCGACTCGCTAAGTCAGGAGCATGGTGGGAAGACTATGGACACAGAGCACTCGCAAACAACAGTGCCAATTATCACTCCAAACCTGACACTGGAACCTTCCTTAGAGAGTGGGCTTCCCTTTATGACTCGAAATCTGGAGAACGTGGGTTCTACAGTTCATACAATGCAAGAAAACAAGTCGAGCGATTCGATCACAGAGATCCTAGAGATGACTTCGGGACGAATCCATGTTCTGAAATAATATTAAGACCCAGAGAGTTCTGTAATCTGTCAGAGGTAGTAATCAGAAGCAGTGATGATGAGGATGATCTAAGACGTAAGGTGAAGCTGGCTACTATACTCGGTACATGGCAAAGCACTCTCACTAATTTCCGCTACCTACCGAAAGCGTGGAAGCAGAACTGTGAGGAAGAGAGGTTGCTAGGTGTATCCTTGACAGGGATCATGGACAACATCCTAACCTGTGGTCAGCAGTATCACACTGAGCTACCAGAACTACTTGAGTCATTAAGAAGTGTAGCACGACACACCAACAAAGTATGGGCCGATAAGTTAGGTGTCCCTGAGTCAGCAGCAATCAGTTGCGTGAAGCCTAGTGGTACTGTGTCACAGCTATGCGACTCTGCATCAGGTATACATACCAGGCATTCACAGCACTACATCAGAACGGTACGGCAGGATATTAAAGATCCGTTGTGTCAGTTCATGATTGACTCTGGTGTACCTCATGAGCCTGATGTCATGAAGCCTGACACTACAATGGTATTCTCTTTTGCAGTTGAAGCTCCACCTAATTGTCTCACACGTGATAGTATGTCAGCTATAGAACAACTGAAGATATGGAAGGTGTACCAAGATCATTGGTGCGAACACAAGCCTAGTGTAACTATCTCTGTCAAAGAAGATGAATGGCTTAGTGTAGGAGCATGGGTGTATGAAAACTTTGACAGTATAAGTGGTATTAGTTTTCTACCACATTCTGATCATGTTTATAAGCAAGCACCTTATCAAGAATGCAGTAAAGAAGAGTATGAAAAGATGAAGAAAACTATGCCTGAATTAAACTGGGATAATCTTAAAAACTATGAGAAAGAAGACTACACAGTAGCATCGCAAGAGCTTGCTTGTAGTGGAAACTCATGCGAAGTGGTATGAAAGGGCCATTATAGACTTGGTTGGTCAATATAACATAACAGAAGAACTTATTAATAAACTTAAAGAACTATTCCCTGACAAATTACCAAGACATGACATTCCTTTGGATCAGTTACGGTTGTTACAGGGACAACAACAAGTAGTAGATATGATTATAAAACTATTTGAAGAATCCTTTGAACAGGATGCTGAGAGAAAGGAGTATGTCAATGTGTGATTTAGGTACATTAGCAAAAGCTGGAAAGGAAGTAGGAGAAGATTTAAGTAAGAGTAATGTAGGTGAAATGTATGACGAAAGTTTTTCAGGAACTAATTGGCAAAATAGATTAGGAGGACAGTTTGATGAATCATTAGGAGGGTCCAACTGGCAGAATAGATTTGGCGGTCAGTATGATGACTCCTGGGGAGGAGGTAACTGGATGGATCGAATGGGTATGGGTGAGTTTAAAGATGGTATGGGTGGAGGAGATGATGGTAACAGTGGAAAGACTGATGAAATTAATGCACTTAAACAGGTTACTACAGGTGCAGGTTTTGGAGGAAGTAAAGCTGCAAAGTTTAGTACTAATAAGAAGAATGCAGTAGGCAAGAAGTCACTCGTAATTAAGAAACCTAGAGGTAAATGATATGACTGCTAGAAGTGGAGGAGGTGGTAGAGGTGGTGGAAGAGTAAGAGGTGACGATGCTTGGTTAAAACAACATGCATTAGTAAAACAGCAGTTAGACGATAAATATGGTGGTGATTGGAATTGGAACTCAAGAACTTATAAATGGGAAGATCCTGAAACTGAAAAGAAACTAGATGCTGCACAGGCAAAAAAGTGGCAAGAATACCAAACAATTGTTCAAAAAAAAGAACAAACAAAAAGAGACTACTGGGATTCAAAATGGAACAGAGGTCCACTAGGAGCAATACAAGATAAAATTAATAATCTCACTAATGAAATACAAAACTTTAGTTTCGATATAAATTATGATGAATGGGAACTCCCAACTCCACAAGATTTATTAGCAGACATTGAAGAGTTTTACCAAGATTCTGATGTAGATTCTTTTCTTGAGGATACTCAGGGAACTGGTGAATTAATGTTAGATGTAGTTAAGACTATTGTTACAGGAAAACCAGAAGGTAAAGTAGAAGATGCTCAAAATGAGTTAACTAATACACAGACAACTATTCAAGAAACTGGTGAAAATATACAAACAGGTTTAGACGATCTTGAAGATGTAGTTACTGATACTGTTGGTACTACAAATGAAGTACTCACTGACATTGGAACTAACGTAGCAGAGCAGTTCAGTGAAGCAATGGGTCTTACTGATGAAACCCAAGGTGGAGCAGTAACAGAAGGAACACGTGGCGGTGATGTAGTACGTGATGAAGATTTAATACAACTTGGCAAAAAGAAAAGTGATTTAAGAGCTAAGAAAAAAAGGGGTAAAAAAGGATTAAGAATTGACTATGGTGTAAGTCTTCCTGGTTCGGGTAAGTCAGGAATCGCAGCATAAAAAAAGGAATAAATGGTAGAAACAATTACACTTAACACAGATCCAGAACAAGTTACTGGCAGTGTTCAAGGTAAGTACGAAAACTATGCAAGTGATAGATATACTTTTCTAGCAAGAGCTAGAGAAGCAGCAGCTATAACCATACCGTCTTTACTACCCAAAGAAGGACATACTGGTTCAAGTATATTACCCACTCCTTTTCAGTCGGTAGGTGCAAGAGGTGTAAACAACCTTGCCAGCAAACTGCTTCTCTCCCTTTTACCTCCCAATGCTCCGTTCTTTCGTCTAATCATTGACGATGCAGAACTAGAACAGATGGTCGAATCTCAGAAAGGTGCAGTAGAAGAAGCACTATCTAAGATTGAACGGATGGTCATGCAAGAAATTGAAG
>TARA_R100001463_G_scaffold14501_3_pt1 | contig 13697 bp, 29 predicted proteins | sample TARA_R100001463 | Tara Oceans TARA_R100001463 (sample SAMEA2622242) | marine metagenome | biome: marine biome (ENVO:00000447); feature: deep chlorophyll maximum layer (ENVO:xxxxxxxx); material: "saline water (ENVO:00002010), including plankton (ENVO:xxxxxxxx)" | depth 40 m
AGTTTTCATTATATACTAGCAACGAATATTTCAACATCTGCATCATTTGAAGCAGTAGGTCTTACTTCTAGTTTAGATAGATCAGCTAATGCTCCATAACTAGGAACTGCATCTGCTTCAGCTACCATTACATTATCTGCTCTTGCTATGATATGTGAATTTAAAGCGGGTATTAGAATAGTATAATTTGAAGCCGCTCCTGCCACTCCTAACTCTACATCATAGGTATCTGATAGGTTTGATACTCTAATATATCTAACATTCTCTTTGTCTATTGCTCCTGCACTATCATAAACATTAGAAGAAAATGTTGCTATTGTTGTAGTTGCTGAATGAGGACAAGTTACTATTCTTTCAAATGTGTCAGTTATACTTGTTATTGTTAAATTGTTTGTTGATCCTCTTAATGCACCATTGATGGTTACACTCTCGGAAATTGTTACTGCTAAATCTGCCATTTTTTATATTTTAATTGTTATTTTTGGTGGTATTATTTGTATTTCTATTTTCCATATCTTAAACTTAAACATTAATATCCAGCTCCTAAATCTGTAACAGGTATTAAGTCGCCATCTTCATTTGCACAAGTAGTAAAGTCATTCATTACTTTAATGCCCATTGTAAAAGTCCAACCGCAAAGTAAGTTATCAAACCTTTCTTGAAACGGCTCTATTGTAAATTGGTCTTGTGCAAAATATAAAGGAGCATTAATATCATTTACTCCTGCTATTGATTGTCTTGAACTGTGCCTTAACAAACCTATAAAATCTGTGCAAATTTGTAGCGTTTGATTCCATACCTGCTGTTCATTGTTTTTAGGATCAAGTAATTTAGTTAACTGCTTTGCTTGATGTGTTTGCCAATTTTCTTTTTCACTTACTAAGTCGCAAATAAACAACTGAAAGTTATATACTAACTCTGAATCTCCTGTTGTTACTGAAGTTGGATTTATGTGCAAGAGTGGTAGCTTTTCCATTTTTTCTAAATTAATATCAAATATATCTCCAACAGATACTGTTGTTATTTGGTCGTGATACTCTCCTAATCTACAAAGAGTATCTATTACGTTATTATAGGTTTTATTTACTATTGCCATAAGTCTTAACTTTGTTTTGCGTGTTTAAATCTGTTTCATAACTCAACCAAGTAAATGCTTCTAAAAGGTTAAGTCTTGTTATTTTTTCTAGTTTTGAAATATCTGCATTACATAATCTATAAAATACTCCAAAATATCCCCACTTTTCAGCAAAGGTTTCTGTTGCTATTGCATCTTCGTTTCCTTCAGCTTGTCCATCAAAGATAATACTGAAGTCATTGACAATAGTGTCACGAAATGATAAAAAAAAACCAGTGCTGATTGCACTTGTTGTGAACTCATCTTTTTCATTTCTTCTGCCCTTATGGCTATATTGCCATCATAAGCCTCTATTGTATAAACTTCGTTTTTTTCTTCTACTATCGGTCTGTATAAAATTGCCATAACTTCAGGTAGCTGTTTTTCCATATCTGTTTTGATAAAAGTTTCTAGATCTGCCCACTCACCTAATGTTATGCTTGATAAGTCAGGGTGAAACCCATATCTTTTACCCTCTATTTCTATTATTCTTTTTAATGGACTATCCTCTTTAATCTGCAGCTCAGATACCGCTTCCATTATAAGCGCAACATCTTTTAGCTCTAACTGCTCAATCAATTTTTTAGGTATATTAGATAAAGCCGCTATTGTTTCTTTAGCTTGTTTACTCTTTGTTTCTTTTTGAAACTCAATTAGTTTTAACCAGTTATCTAAGGTTACATCTTCCCAACTGTTGATTAGTGTAAATTCCTTTGCCTTTCCTTCTTTTTTAATTTTAATCTTCATGTATTAATATAATAGAAATAATTTTATTTTATTTTTTTTATGTATCTTTGCATATCATTTTAGTTTTTAAACCCCTCACTAATACTATTTTTTGTCGTAATACTTTCAGGTGGGGGGTTTTTTATTGCACATAATACTTACCTATGTTAGTATCTATTTCATAATACATTCTCATAGCTAGTGCGTCTGAGTAATCAGGTGAGCGGCCTATTATATTTTTGACTATTTCTTTAGGTATCATTTGTAGTTTATTATCCTTGTCAGCGTCTTTAGTTCTTACCTGCTCGCACTCTTCTATGATTTGATTCTTTACGCTTACATCTGGGCAGTTAATACCGACTTGACCTTTGTTTATTAGATCTGCTAGCTTGTAATAACATTGAGTTTTTAAATTCTGGTAATTTTCTTTTTTTAATGGTGTTGCATTATTAACAAAACCTTTGCAGCGCAGGTAGTCTTTAACACCACCACCCACCCCATCTTCATCAACGATTATATTGCTTAACTTAACTTTATGTTCTTGTTGCATTAGCCTGACAGCGTCAACAACGTCATTTACAGCCGATTTAAGCAACGTTTGTATAGTTTTAAGGTGTAAGCCTTGCCAAAGCATTATAATTGTTTTATCGCTTCCAAAACGCGCTACATCACAACTTATATATTTATCTCCTTCAACTCCTTTTTGACTGAATAGGTTTAGTATTGCGCTATATTCTATTAGACTATCTTTAGTTGCGTCATACTCCCAGTTACCGAATAGTAGCCTTTGCTTGCTTAGTTCGTCTAGTGTTTCTAGCTGAGTTTTGTAATATTTAGATATATACTCATTATCATCTACTAAAGATTGTATAAATTTTCTATGCGCCTTTTGATTGTTGTCTTTTGAAGGTCTGTAATATTGCGTATAAACCCAGTTCTTTGCAGGGTTGCAAGTCATAAGCATTTTAGGTATTAGGTTAAACTCATCTAGCTTATACCTTAATCTACTTGCTACTATGTTTTTAGCTTTTTCTGTTATCTGGTTTGCCTCATCAATAAAAGCTCCTGTTATCTCTAAAGAACCAAGACTATCAAAGTTTTTATCACTAGGATATAAGAACAGATCTTTTAGCAGTATTTCGCTTTCATTAAAAAATGTTATTATATTAGAACTAGCGTTAAAGTTATAATGCTTGCCTGACTTCAGGTTCCAGGACTCACAAACCTCAAAGAATGTATTTAGAGTTGTTTTCTTTAGCGCGTCTAACTTGCTTCTACCCATTAAGTACCGCACTTTAGGATATTTAACACACATCAATATTAGCCAACTACAACCCACCCAAGATTTACCACCACCTGCAGCACCGCCAAAAAGCACCTCAGTAGTAGACTTGTCAAACAGGTATTCTATAGCCTGTTCTTGTGTATGAGTAAAACTAGCATCAATATTCAACCCCTTTAATATTTACGTTTATCTTAACTGGCTCTTCGCCTGAAGTTAAATCTAATTCTGAGCGCTCTACATAGCCACGTCTCTTACCTTTAGTCTTTAGATAAAAGATTGTAGCAGCCGTACTACTATCTTGTATTTGTTCAAACAGCTTGCTTTCTACAAAGTCTAGGGCTACGTCCTGTATATCTTTAGCGGACTTGCTAAACTCTTCATCTTCTGATAGCCATCTATAATAGGTAGCCCTGCTAATGTCTAGTTGTTTGCAGGCTGTAGTAACAACCCCTAAACTCTTTTCAAGCGCTTTTAATAATGCTTCCTTTTTATCGTGTCTCATTTGTCTTATTCTTTACCTTTAAAAGATGCTAGAGGGTAAAATACTAAGCTATTTCTATAGCCGCCTTCTTTAGTAGGTATAATAGGTGTTACACCATGTACATTACGCCAGGCAGGATAAACTAATATACTATTGTCTTTGCCGTTCATAGTAGCGTTATAATCTGGTACGTGCAAATCACCACCTTTAACATCTTGCTTTTTGTTTATAATTACATTTACACACCCTTTAATATTAGCTGAATCTCTATGAAAGGGAGCGCTAATATTATAATTATTAATACTACTAGTAAAACATTTACCCAATCTGTATTTTTTCGGTACATACTCTTCTATTAATTTAATTTGTTTTTCGTACTGATCTGGCAGTATTTCCTTTAATAAGTATTCAGCTTCTCTACAAGCGCCTAACATAGCTTTAATAAAAACTCTTGCGCTCTTAGTATTGTGTACGCTTGATATGCTTGGGTAAGGTCTCCTTAGATGAGGTTTAGGCGGCACACTACCTATAATAGTGCTGTACTGCTCAACCCCACTAGCTCTAGCCATAATGCTCTTAGGCACTCTTTCGCTTCTAAACTCATTATTAGCTATCTCTATAAATTGCTTTAGTTTGCCTGTAATTTGATTCATAAAAAACCCTACTGGCTCGCCTTCATACATAAATATAGAATCTTCTAATATGTTTGGCTCTTTGTATTCGCAAAGGTCTCCAACCTTTATATCATGCTCTACTTGTACTAATTCTATTTTTTTCATATTTTCTCTTTTTCAGTTCTTAATAATTCTAATATCATGCCGCCTACATAAGCGCCATTTGCTACAATATCCCTGTATAACTCTTTTGCCTCTTCATAATCTTTTGCTTCAAAAGGTATTTGTAAAGCTCTTCTTACATCTCCTTCCATTGCATCTAGCTCTTCTTCAAAGTTTTCCTCGTCTAGTATTGAGTAGTCAGGTTCATCTCTAAACATTCCACTAGGAAGATCAACACTCCATTCGTCTAACTTGTTGAAGCTGTAGCCATTACCTAATACGTCCCAATCCCACTCACCAAATGAAACGTTATCTTTTACTACTATCTCTTGACAAGTTTCTTCATAGGTTTTTTTGTGAATCTTATAAGCGTCTGTAGTCTTGTGGTGTTTCTTTGTGTATTCAAATACTGGCACTTCCTTTAATCCCGCTTCAACACATGCTCTATATCTCATGTTCCCGCCTAGTATAGTTCTTTTTTCGTCTACTATAATTGGCCTCATGTCTAGCATTTGCGGTAATTCTTTTACGCTTTTTACAAGTTTTTTAAACTTAACCTCTTTAATAGTTCTTGGGTTTTCTTGATTTAGATTTAATTCGTTGATTTTTAGTTTCATAATATATAATAGAATTTGTTATTTTTTATTTATTTAATATTTTGCACACCTTCTGTTAAAGCTATTGTTAAACTTTTTCTCTAACTCTTTGCTAATAGCTTTGCTTAGCCTTTCGTTTGTTATATTGAACTTATCCGCTATGTCTTGTATTTTAGTATTAGGATTTTCAAAATAATACTTCGCTGCTTTACTTTGCAATATTTTCATATATGCAGTTGATCTTCTTTTCTTCATTAGTCAAATGATTCATTGATACCTCTTTCTCCTACTAGCTTTTCCTTAGCACTATCCCATAGCTTGTCGTGTCTTTTCTTTTTACTTAAAGACGCTTCTGTTCTTTTTATTTGTGGCATACCATCTTCAGGCTCTGATTGCATCCAAAGACCGCAATCACAAAGAGCTTGTATAGTTCGCCACTTACCCTCTCTGAATCCAATAGTTTGTTTACCTATTTCTTCTTCGTTACCGCATTTACATTTGTATAATGTCATTCTACTAATTGTCCTGTTCTTGTTTTACTCTTTTCGTATAGTCTATCTAATTCAAAGTGTAATACATTAATTGCTTTCTGTATATCTTGATCAGGAGAACTGCCTTCTTTATTCCCTGCTCTTAGTATATATTGAACTGCTTGTGATGTCCAAGCACTAAGATCAAAATCATCTACTATATTCTTAACTGAATATCCATATAATTTACCTGTGTAATAATGAGGCTCAGGAGTTGTTTTGTAATCTTCTTTCTTTGTCATTTTCTAAAATTTTAATTAAACCATCTTGGGTGTTTAGTGTTCTTGGTCTTTTGAACTTACGATATTCTTCAGGGTTAAATATTAGCTTTACTTCTCTTACTAAATATCCTTCTTGATCATACTTTACGATCCATCTGCTTGAGTAGTGGTACTTGTTTCTTTTTAAGTGTGTTAAATAACTCATTCGCTGTATTTTTTATATAATTTTTTTATTCCATCATAACAAGTTGATAAACAACTTCCGCAATTAGTTCCTGTATTATAATTTGTCATATATATTGTGTTATATAATGTTATTGCTTTTGTTTTAATATCGTGATTTTTAAATCTACCTTTAATTAAGTTTGGGTATATATCAATTATTTCATCAATTATTTCTTTAGGCAAATCGTCAGGAGCTTCTACTTCTGTTGTTTTGTCCCAGTATTTCTGAGGGCAAGCCAATGGTGCTATTCTTGCCTTGACCTTCATAAAACATTTACATAATTTGCAGTTTCCTAATAAACTATGATAATATTTACAAGACTTACAAATTGTTATCCTGTCCTCATAAACTTTGTTAGGAACAAAAAACTTATTCATTTAACCTGGAAAGATTACTACTAGATTTTCTTCTATCATTTTTTTTACTTTTATATGTTATAACCTTTTCAGGATAGTCAAAGCCAAATTGCATTACAAAACTATTATTCTTTACAGGATCATACATCTTCATTTAATTCTTTTTTTATTATTGTTCTTACTTTATCTACTGTTGTATATATACTATTGCGACTTATGTTAGTTTTAGCACTAAGTGAATCAAGTGTATTATCTTCATAGTAATAGAGTTCAAATAATTGTTTATCATACCAGCTTAATTTGTCTAATTCTTTATCTATCATTTCTAGCTTTACTAGTTGAGTATTGTCTATTTCTTTATCTGGAATATTTGACAAACCCTTATAATAAATACTATTATTTGACCAATCAAAATTATTACGATTTTGGCTAAAATTACTACTAAAACTGACAATATGTGTGTAATACTTTTCATACTTATAGTAAAAATTACTTCTTTTACTTCTTAAAGCTCTTCTTAAAGCTACTGCTCCATAACGAGTTATTCCTAGTATTCCGTCTTTCTCGTAAATTGCTCTGAGCGTTTTAGGGTTCATGCTTAGGAAATATAACATCAGCTCCTGCACTGCTTCATTTACTTTATTCTCATCGGCTGTTAATCCATAAGCCATTGTTCTAAATTTATCGGTCAGCTTAGATATTTCTATATATATCTCAGTCATTTTTAGGCTCTAATTCATATAGCTTTTCGGCTACTTCTTGTATCATTTGATCTAGCAAAACTCTATACGCCCTTATTACTGCTGAGTTTCTTTTTGTTTCTAGCCCTGCAAAAAAACCATTAGTTGCTACTGATAAGTTAATAGGGATAACCATTAACCAATCATAAAAATTACCACTTTCTTTAGTTCCTGCTCCGTAATTATTAGAATATTCTATTATTATATCTACTATTTCTAAATAATTATTGTAACGTGGTTTTGTTGAAACTTCTTCTGCAAAGTTTTTACACATTAACAAATATGCTTCTATGATTGATTCGTGTTCGTGATTAGCATAAATTGCTTTTTGCATGCATCAAAGATATTAAAAAAATTACTCTATTTGTTTTTCTTTTCTTAAGTTTTCAACAGTATGCTTGTAATAAGTTATCATTTCTTCATAATCAGATCTTGAAAACTTTTGTATTTGACTTGCTTTTTCTTGTAATTCTACGGCAGTTCCTTGCCCATATTTAGCTTCTAGGTTTAAGGAGAACTTATACTGCTCGCCCTGTTTAAACATATTGCACCCTACGCATTGTGGTTGACAATTTTCTTCATCAAATCTAGTTGCTAAAAAACTTCTACTCTGGAAATGACCACATTGCATGCCCTGTTTATAATGTTTAACAGCGCCACAAGTGAAGCATTGAACCATGCCCTCATCAGTTGATTCTCGTAATCTGATGTATAAACTAAACCACTTGTCTAGATCTTTTTTAAGTTTACTAATTGACTTCATACTATATGCTCTTAATTAAGTTAGCTATTATCACCCAATCATCAAGAGTGCTGTTATTTTTATTTTTATATAACTTACGTAATAGATGTAAAGTTTCATTAACTTTTTGTTTTTTTGTTTTATTATATTTTTTTATATTTATAGGTAGTTTATCTGTTAAATCCCACTCTATAACATTCATTCCTGTAATAGTGCATTTTCTATTTTGCACCTCATAAATTACTCCTAACTCTCTTAATTCGGTAAATCTTGCTCTTGATTGACTTATCTGGTTTTCTTTAGTAGTCATTGTTGCGAAGGCTTCACCACTTGTGCAAGGAGCATTATTTAAAATAGCTTCATAAACTTTAAGCCTCATTTTAGATAGCAGCCCCTCTTCTTTAATTTGTTTATAGCAATCTATTGAAGTCTGTCTTGTGTTCATTTTAATTTTTTATATTGATAATAATATTTCCTTACATAATTCATAAGGCACTTTACTTCTTTGATAATTATTTTTTAATCCCTGCGTTCCTGTTTTAGATCCTCTTGGAGCTTCTTCGTGGTGGCATTTTTTATTACCATTAAAACATTTTTGTCTAGGTTGCCAACCATCTGTATTAAATAAAGAATAAATATGATTGCTCCAGATGTCAGTTGGCTTAGCCCTTGTATCTCCATAACGGCAATACCATACTGTCGTTCTTGGAATACCTATCATAAAAAACATCTTACGCATATATCCTCTAGGATTTTCAATAAAATATTTGCAGTTAAATTCTTTAATTAATTTTAATGTGTTTATTACCAATCTATCACTTTTTGCAGCAAATTCTGTTTTAGGTTTACCCATATCTCTATGGTGTCCGATTGCTGCAATAGAATAAGTTGTACAAGGTGGTGAAGCCCAAATTACATCAGGTATAAAAGGAATATCCTCTTTAGTTAAGAACTCAATATCTTTTACTAAATCAATTCCTTTAAAATTATTTATATCTACTGAAAACACTTTATAACCTAATTCATCAGCCACTTTACCTATTGATCTGCTTCCTGCAAATAATTCTAATACTTTCATCTCAGCTCTCTTATTAGCCACATTACAATAGCTGTTATTATTACCCAGCCTATCATATTAAAATAGTTCTGTTTGATTAATATCTTCTTTTCTTACTACGCCTAACATTGTTTCAAATATAGTTTTTCCTGCTTCATAATCTACTAAGTTTCTTGACATTTTACCTCTATGCTGTTTACCTTTATATTTGTAAAAATCAAAATTATGAAATTTAGAAAATCTTATAATACTTCCTTGCCCTTTCATTTCAGGACTTTTTCTTTCATTAAGATTATTAGGCAGGTTAAAATTTGTCCAATATAAATGTCTACCTCTTTTTTTAGCCTGTATTAAAGGTTCATAATATGGTATAACATTTTCTACACAATACTTTCCTTTGTAAAATTTATCTAATAAAATAATTTCTTCATACAGCTTCATATCAGCATATTTAATTTTTCTACTAGCTTTACACAACGTCATTCTGCTATGAGTAGGGCAAGGTGGACTACTCCAAATAAAATCAAATTTCTTATAATGTTCTAACAAATATTGATGTGCATCTGCTATTATAACTATATCATTAGGAAATCTCTCTTGGTATAATCTTGCACATTCAGGATCAAGCTCTACTGCTGTTACTTCAATATCATTTTTGACCTCATTCCACTTATATCGGTTACCACCTAGACAAGCATATAAATTTAATATTTTCATTTTAATAGTTTTATTTTTTCTTGATAAAAAGGAACATCTTTCATTCCTAGTGTGTGAACTTGATGATATGCATCATCTATTACTTTTTTATGAGCATAAATCCATCTGTAAAAAGTTCTTATATTTAAAAATGGCTCTTCTTTTCCAAATCTTACACCAAGTCTAAATGCGTCAACAACTTGGTTAAAGGTCATATTGCCGAATCTTTTTTCCTGAATCAGATCTTGCGCAAGTATCTTGCTAAGAGTCGCTAGAGTTTGTGGATCTGTTTTATGCCCTATTTCTACAGAGGTCTTAGCTATTAGGTCTAGCACTTTCTCTGTAAGCTCTTTTGGATTTTCTTTTTTTAATGGTATCATAATAATTTTTTTGCTTCTTGCCAGGCATTTACCTGTGCATCTAGCTTAGACATTTTTTTGTTCTTATTTTCTTTTCTTCCTTCCCACGTTCTTACTGCAGCTTTCCAGTCTTTCATAGAGTCCTTGCCCACTTTCCACCCTTTGCTTTCATAAAAATTAAAAAAATTTTCAGGATTAATATTATTATTACGCTCTTCACAATAATTTTTTATTTCCAAAATTGTAGGCGCTTTAAAGTATTTATTATTGTTTTTTATTAATTTATTATTATTAAATGTTGTTACTTTATCGCGTGACAAGTTGTTCAATAATTGCACAACTAGATGTTCATTAATTTTATAAAAATTTTTTGCAGGAATACCCATACGCTTAACGTCTATAATTTGGTGTGTTTTAAGCGTTTTAAGGCACTTTCTCTGTTGTCGTGGCGTAAGAGTTGTATCGTTAAAAATATTAGCTTCTGTGTTAAAAAACCAGCCGTTTTTACATTCTCCAAGTTTATTAAAATACTCTTCTTTACTTATAAGATCGGCTAATAAAACAGCTTCTTTTAAGCCTATCTTTCTGGCTAACTCCTTGTTTAGCACTATATATGCCGTACTACTTAATAAGCTCTTCATAATATATTTACTGTGTAATGATATTTATTCATAGCAATTTTAACATTTTCTAACTGGTTAGAAAAATCAAAGTAGGTTGTTTTTATTTTGCATTTAACTTGCCCGCTTTTAACCTCTAAATATACATCAGATTTTTCGGTTTCTCTAACGCCGTTTTGCAATAGATGTTCTTTTAACAGGTCTTTATCTGAAAAAATGTTTTTATCTCCTTCTATATCTTTATATGCTTTGTAAATCTTTTCAAAACAGCTCCTATAAACTATACAGTCTTTAAAATTTTTCTTATGTTTATTTTCGTAATGATAAGTAGCAGTTCTGTCTCTTTTCAAAACCCTTGCTATTACACTTCTTTTTATATCTTCCTCAGTTAAGCCAATATAAGCAGCAACTGATCTTGAAGCCTGTAAGCGTCTTTTTCTGCTCTTTAATGATAACGAGCCTTCAGGCAGCCCCATTACTCTAGTAGTGAGGCTGCATATAGCTTTGAAGTTTAACTCCTCTGTCATCTTAAAAAGGTGTTTCGTCAGTAGTTATAAAATCTGTTGGCTTTTTAGCATTACTTTGATTTGTAAAATGATAGCCATCTATATTATGGTAATACTTTCCGTTGTACTCTCTTGAGTATACATTACACAAAATAGCAACATCCATACCTACTTCTAGTTTGTTTAGCTGTTTTACCTTTTCAGATCCAAAAGCACTTACTGCTACTAGGTTGTTAAAGTCATTACCTGTATCTATTACAACTGTTTGTTTTTCCCAAGACTTTCCTGCTTTACTTGTTCCTGCTTCTGCTTGAAGCTTTTTTACTAATTTTCCTGTTACTTCCATTTTTATTATTTATTTTATTAATACTAGGTTGATCTTTTTCTTCTTCGCATCTAGGACATTCAACTATATAGTCAGTATCTCTATACTCGTGATGCTTATAACAATAATCTATACTCATTTCTTTTTAAAATCTTCTGATTCATCTTCTCCAAATACTCCTAATTCATAAAAACCTGTGAGCTTTAATACTGCTCTACTCATAGCTCTTTTCTCAGCCATTTCCATTACATACCAAGTGTTGCAGTTTCCGTCTTTAAAACCACCTTTTAAAGCTGAGCCGAATGTTTGTATTTTTACTTCGTCTGTTTCTTTGTAGCCGTACGCTTTTACTACACAAAAATCTCTTTCGCAATTAATAACCTCATAGTCAATAGTAATACCTTCTATTGCTTGAATTTTGTCTATTCCAGATCTTGTAATTATAATATAATGTTGATGTTTATATACATCATCAGGAGTTAAACCATAATGATTGTATTTTTGCTTAATTAGTTCTTTTTTCATTTTGTTTTAATATGTTTTATAAGTTGTTTTTTTATGTATTCTATTTGTTCTTTATCAATCCATTCTAAGAAGTTATAAGAATCAAAACAGACCTGAAAGTCGTTTCCGTACTCATCTGTTCCTCTTAAATACACCTCGTTTTTGTGGGCTTGAAAAGTATTAATATCATTCATACTTTTATGTATTAAATCTTGTTTCATATCGTTGTTATTAATGCTTTGTTATTACTTAGTTTATTATATTTTTCTTTATATTCTTTTAGCTTCTTTTCTACAGTCTTGTTCTGATTAATGGCTTCCTGCTCTCCAAATCTTCTTTTTCTATGCTCATACCAATAAGAACCTTTTGGCTCTACTTTAAAGTCGTAGCATTCGTCTAAATTAAGCCCTGTTATTTCAATATAAGCATTAAGAGCTTCATCTATTTGTTCTTGTGTTCCAAAGATTCTAATACTTGGTTCTACTTTCTTTAAGTCTGTAAACCAACCTTCAGGGGAAAGTTCAGATATTGTTTTAAACACTCCATTATTATAGAAATGATAATCTTGACAAATTAACTCCATACTGTATTGTCTTTAAAGTTGTAGTATTCAGTTTTCATTTCAATAAACAAATTGATTATTTGTTCTGACTTTAACATTTCAAGCGCTAATTTCATATCTTCAATCATTGGTGAATCCCAACATTGTTTTACTACTGCAAATAAATCGCTTGTGCATTTATTTAGCCATAATGGGTTTTCGTTCATTACATCTAATATAGATATAATGGCTTCTTCTTTGTTTGTTGCTTCTTTCATTTTAAAATTTGATTTCATTTTAGTTATTATTTTAATTCAGTTAAAATTTGTTCTAATGTTTCTTTTGTAAGGTTTTCGTTCCAATTATTCATAAGAGTTTTGCTTTCATTTAAAAGCTCTTCACCCTGTATATAAACATACATATTACAAACAGCTTCAGGACTTGACAGATCAGTACTTACTTCGCCAAAATTATCTTGCTCATATTCTTTAACTTCTTCAATAGCTTGAAATACTCCTACATTACTTTCTAACCATCTTGTTGCGTCATACTTACCTATAATAAAGTAGTCAGTATTAAATAATTCGTGGTGTAAATCACAAGCGTAAGGCTCTGATTCTGCTGATATTAGGTTGTTGATTCCTTCAGTTGCATAGTTTAAAATTTCTTTTGTCATTTTAGTTTTTTTAAGTTTGTTAGTCATTTTTGTTACTGCAAAGATTGACATTATTTTTTTATCTCACAAACTTTTTCACGCTTTTTTTCACGAAAATAACAAAAATATTAATTTACTAGTAAGAAAAAGTCAAAAAAAAAATTAAAAAAAATTAAAAAATGGTTGAAAAAACGTGTAAAACTTACAATTCCATAAGCAAATTTGTCGGAGTTTTGCCAGAATTTTGTATAACTGCTGCACCGATTGCAGGTTTTTTACCATATTTTGCATAGGCAAAGCAATATTTATCAAAATCAATACCACAACCTACCTGAGTTCCATATACTCTGAATTTTTTACCTACATAATGTTCTGTATAACACTGGGTGTGTAGATGTCCCTGTACTGTGTTCATCATATCAGCACGACACTTTGTACGAGCCGTACCCCCTTCGCCATGTATATACTGTACGCTGTCTTTTTCGTATCTTTCAACAAAATTCCAATTAGGCACCTCTAAAACCTCTTTATAAGACTTGATCCATTTGCTAGGAATTGCTGAGGTTTGTGCTTTTCGCATAATGATTCTGTCGTGGTTTCCAATTATAACGGTGGCTTTAGGAAATGCTCTATACCATCTT
>TARA_R100001463_G_scaffold29609_1_pt1 | contig 13652 bp, 15 predicted proteins | sample TARA_R100001463 | Tara Oceans TARA_R100001463 (sample SAMEA2622242) | marine metagenome | biome: marine biome (ENVO:00000447); feature: deep chlorophyll maximum layer (ENVO:xxxxxxxx); material: "saline water (ENVO:00002010), including plankton (ENVO:xxxxxxxx)" | depth 40 m
ACATCTGCACCACCAAAACGTAAACGATCTTCGGCTACATCGGACTTGATACCAGAATATGAAGAGAGTAGAGCAAGAACAGAACATTTAAAGGCTGAGTTGTTAGAGCTAGAACGTAAACAAAAGGAGGATAGTCTTGTACCAATGAAAGAAGTACAGCAAAAATGGACTGAAGTTATAACAACAGCTAGGACTAAGTTGTTAGGAATATCATCTAAAGCAAAACAAAGATTACCTGATCTAGATACAAATGCAGTTAATTGTATAGATGACATTGTTAGAGAAGCATTAGAAGAATTAGCTGCTGCATGAGCAATCTTTTATCTTTAGAGCAAATAGCATTTAGTAGTTTCAAGCCTCCAAAAAAGTTAAGTCTTAGCGATTGGGCCGATCAACACGCATACCTCTCCGCAGAAAGTTCAGCAGAGGGAGGTAGATGGAAAACATTGCCATATCAAAAAGGAATGATGGATGCAATAACCAATCCTGATATAGAGCAGGTGACAATAATGAAATCTGCAAGAGTTGGATATTCAAAGATTTTGAATCATGTGATTGCATACCATATACACCAAGACAGTTGCCCAATAATGGTTGTACAACCAACTATCGAAGACGCTACTGGGTACTCAAAGGAAGAGATTGCACCTATGCTTCGTGACACAAAATGTTTACAAGGTTTAGTAAGTGATGCAAAAGCAAAAGATGGTCAGAATACACTCTTACAAAAGCAATTTCCCGGTGGAACATTATCTTTGGTTGGTGCTAATTCACCAAGAGGATTTAGAAGAGTTAGTAGAAGAATAGTTTTGTTTGATGAGATAGATGGCTACCCTGCATCGGCTGGTACTGAAGGAGATCAGATTAAACTAGGTATTAGAAGAACAGAATATTATTGGAATCGCAAAATCGTATCTGGTTCTACACCGACTGTAAAAGATTTTTCTCGTATTGAAAAAATGTTTTTGCAGACGAATCAGCAGCGTTATTACTGTCCATGTCCTGAGTGTGGTCATATGCAGTATTTAAGATGGGCGCAGTTTAAGTGGGAGAATAATGATCCTGATACTGTTAAATATGAATGCGAATCTTGTAATCACCTAATACCTCATAACAAAAAAAGATGGATGGTAGAACGTGGTCGTTGGCAGGCAACAGCACCGGGGAAATCTAAGCACGTTGGTTTTCATATATGGGCTGCATATTCATATTCACCTAATGCAAGCTGGTCTAATCTTGTAGAAGAATTTTTATTAAGTAAGGATGATCCAGAACAACTTAAGACATGGATAAATACAATTTTAGGAGAGACATGGGAAGATGAATATCAAGCAAAGGTCGGTGCAGATGCTTTGATGATTAGAGCATCAGAGGCAACTTATGAAAGAGCAAAACCATTAGAAGAAGTTTTATTTTTAACTGCTGGAATTGATACACAGGATGACAGATTAAGTTTGTCTGTTTTTGGCTTTGGGAGAGAAGAAGAAATGTTTTTAATAGATCGACAAGTATTGTATGGGTCGCCTGCAAGAGCAGATGTATGGAAACAGCTTGATGAAATTTTACTTGGTAAATTTAAAAATACAAAAGGAAAAGAATTAAAAATTGAGAGTGCTGCGATTGATACTGGTGGTCACTATACACATGAGGTTTATCAATACGTTAGAGAAAGATCACATCTTGGTTTGATTGGTATAAAAGGTGTTGGTCAGAAAGGAAAACCAGCTTTAGGCAAGCCATCAAAAGTAGATATAAATTTTACTGGTAAAGCATTAAAGAAAGGAGTGCAATTATTTCCTGTTGGAGTAGATGTTATAAAAACAACTCTTAGTAATAAGCTAAAAGATGCAAGTGTAGGTCAAGGGTATATACATTTCTACCCAACAATCACACCAGATTATTTTCAAGAGCTAACAGCAGAAAAACAAGTATTAAAGTATAAGAATGGGTATCAAGAACGTGTTTGGGTAAAAAAAAGCAATGCTAGGAACGAAGCCTTAGATGAAATGGTCTATGCGTGGGCTGCATACCAAAGATTGTTGCAAAAATATGACCGAAGAACTATATATGATCAGTTTGAAAGAAAAATTAATCCTAATATGCCTCTAAAGGAGACTAAGGTAGACTTAAATCAAACTAAATCGGCTAAAAAGTCGAATTTTGTCGCTAATTGGTAAAAAAAATGGCTATTCCACAAACTATTAGAGCAGGGGATTTTATCCAATGGGACATTCCAGCAAGTCAAGATTATTACGGAAACTCTATAAGCAGTCCAGATTGGTCGGTTGTTTATTATTTAAGGACAAATACCGGCCCAGTAGGAGCAACAGTTAATAGTTCTGCTTTTAACGATGGATTTAAATTTACGATTGCAAGTAATGTGACAGCTACATTTACTTCTGGTAATTGGTATTATCAAGCAGTTGCTAATAAGTCAGGAGCAGAGAAACAAACAATTTATACTGGATCTTTTGAGGTTTTAAAATCTTTAGAATATTCTGGTACTGCTTTAAATTACGATGGCAGATCTCAGGTAGAAAAAGATTTAGAAACAATACAAACAGCTATAAGAAATATTATTAGTGGTGGTGCAATACAGGAATATAAAATAGGAACACGAAATGCTAAAAAATATGAGTTATCAGAGTTAATAATGTTAGAGGCGAGATACAAAGCAGAACTTATTAGAGAAAAACAAGCAGAATTGATTGATAATGGTCTTGGCAATCCAAGAGCAACTTTTGTACGTTTTAACGAGGCATACTAATGGGAATACGATCTAACATTGCAACTGCTGTAAAAAGAGTTCTTGGGTTTGGTAGAAATGCTAGTAGTTTAGGAAGTCTTAAAAGAGCATATCAAGGTGCATTAGTTTCTAGGCTTACTTCCGATTGGATGAGTAGCCAGTTGAGTGCCGATGCCGAAATAAGGAATAGTTTGCGTAAGCTAAGAGATAGATCAAGAGAATTAGTAAGAAACAATCCTTATGCTAGACAAGCAAAGCGTACAACACAAATAAATATTGTTGGTACAGGCATGAAGTTTCAATCTCTTGTATTACAACAAAGAGGAGGAAAAAGAGATCAACGTGTTAATTCAATAATTGAAGAAAAATGGGCTGAATGGTCACAGGCTGATAGTTGTGATTGCGCTGGTAAATATAGCTTTCACGAATTTGAATGGTTAGCTGCTGGTGCATTGTGTGAGTCAGGAGAAGCAATATTTAGGATCGTTAAACAACAGTTTGGAGACTCAAAAGTACCTCTTGCATTACAACTTATTGAAAGTGATTTATTAGATGAAGAATATGATGGCAAGACACTTGCCAAAGGCAATGAGTGGAGAAATGGTGTCGAAGTCGATAGCTGGGGGAGAGCGCAGAGGTACGCTATTTTGAAGAAACATCCGGGTGATGCTTATTACTTGGATTATGCAAATAAACAGTCATTACATATCTTTATAAATGCGTCAGAAATCATACATTTGTTTATGCCAGAACGACCCGGCCAGAACAGAGGAGTTCCTTGGTTTCATAGTGTGATGAATGATATGCACCAATTACAGGGATATGAAGAAGCTGCTGTCATACGAGCAAGGGCTGGTGCAAGCATCATGGGATTTATTCAGAACGATCAAGGTGAATTAATAGGTGATGATGTACAAAATGCACAAAGGATACAAAACTTTGAGCCGGGTACATTTAGATATTTGATGCCAAATGAAACAGTTAATGTTCCTGATATTGACTATCCATCTCAGCAGTATGAGATGTTTGTAAAAAACAAGATCAGACGTTTTGCTACAGGTATTGGTTGTAGTTTTGAAACTATTAGTAAAGATTTCTCAGAAACTAACTATTCAAGTTCAAGACTTAGCTTGTTAGAAGACAGGCAACATTGGAGCTTTTGTCAAAAGTACATGATTAAAAACTTTCATCTAAGAGTTTTTAAGATGTGGATAGAACTTGCAGTATTAACAGGGGAGTTAGATTTTCCTGATTATTCTGCAAATGCTATAAGATATTGCAAACCAAGATGGACTCCACCAGCACAACATTATGTTGATCCGTTGAAGGAAATCCGAGCATACAGAGAAGCAGAACAAGCTGGATATATGACTAAATCACAAGTCATAGCACAGACTAATGGTGGGGATTATGACGATATTGTGTCAGAGATTGCAAGAGAACAAGAAGTCGCTCAAGGGTTGGGAGTTACATTAGATAAAGATTTAGATTTAGAGGTTGAGATAGGACAGGAAGCACCTCCGACTCCACCACCTACTAGAGCTAAAAAAACACGCAAAAAGAAAACTGATTAATCATGGCAAATGTTAACGGTACTGATATTAATCTGATGCCTACAGATGGTATGAGGACTGAAGCTAAAAGATATAGAGAATGGAAAAAAGAAGGAGAAGGTGGTGGAACAGATGTTGCTAGAACAAGAGCAACACAAATATTAAGCGGAAACGAGCTATCACCAGATACAGTTATTACAATGAACGCATGGTTCGCCCGACACGAATCAGATAAATCAGGGAAAGGCTTCCGTCAGGGGGAAGATGGCTATCCTAGTAATGGTAGAGTAGCTTGGGCTGCTTGGGGCGGTGATGCTGGACAAACTTGGTCTAGGTCAAAGTCTAATTCAATCAAAAAAGCAAGAGAACGCACTATGACTGAAGAAACAAAAACAGAACAAAGAGCCGAGCCTGATGGTTTGAAGGTCGGGGATTTTGTTCGTTGGAACTCTAGTGGAGGTACAGCTAGAGGAAAAATTGATCGTATCACTAGAGATGGATCAATAGATGTACCTGATAGTTCTTTTACTATTACTGGAACAGCAGAAGACCCTGCTGCACTTATCACTCTTTACAGGAATGGTGAGTCAACAGATCGTAAGGTTGGTCATAAGTTTTCTACTTTGACTAAAATTGCAGCGATTAGATCTGTAGATCCAACAGATAAGCTTGAACGAAAAGAAGTAACAGATTTCAAAAATGTTAAATCCAGAACATTTGAGTTTCCGTTTTCTTCTGAGTATCCAGTAAAAAGGTATTTTGGTAACGAAGTATTAAGTCACGATGACGGTGCTGCCGATCTTAGCCGATTAAATGATGGCGGTGCAGTTCTCTTCAATCACAATATGGACAAACCTATTGGGGTAGTGGAGTCAGCAAGGATTGATTCAGAAACTAAACGTGGTTATGCCAAGATTCGTTTCTCAAGAAATAAGTTTGCATCTGAGGTTTTACAAGATGTTCAAGATGGAATATTAAGAGGTATAAGCTTTGGATATAGTATCAATGATATTGATGAGACAGAAGATGGTATGCTTGCTCGGTCATGGTCGGTACACGAATTATCGGTTGTAACTGTTCCGGCTGACCCTACAATCGGCTTCGGAAGGAGCTTGATTTCACCCTCACAAGGCAATAGTATTACTATGGAAGATAACTCCCCCATTGAGGAGATTAATTCTGCGGTTGAATCCGCATCACCCTCGGTTCGCACTATGGAAGAATCAACTAAAGAAACTGCGGTTGATACGGCTACTGAAGCCGTAGAGATCGACATCAAAGCCGAAGTACAACGTGCTATTGATGAAAATAATGCTCGTACAGCATCAATCACTTCTCTATGTCGTGAGTTCGGAAAGTATGGAGCAGAAGAGCTTACTGATTCACTTATTAAATCTAATAAGTCACCAGCAGAAGCAAAAGCAGCTATCCTCGATCTTGTGAAGAACAAGGCAGAGGCAGTAAATACACCAATCCGTTCTACTGACATGAGTACTAATGAAGTTGGCCTAGAGCCAAAAGAAGTAAAAAAATTCTCTTTCTTGAGAGCTTTAAATGCTTTAGCAAATCCTACAGATCGTCAAGCTCAAGAAGCAGCAGCTTTTGAGAGAGAAGTTTCTGAAGAGGCATCTAAGAGATATGAGAAGCCTGCAAATGGAATTTTAGTTCCTAATGAAGTCTTAAGAAGAGACTTAAACGTAGGTACTGCAACTGCTGGTGGTAACTTAGTTCCAACAGAATTATTAGCAGGTTCATTTATTGACATTCTTCGTAAGAGAATGGCTGTGATGGCAACAAATCCAACAATGCTTACAGGATTGTCTGGTAATGTCTCAATTCCTAGAATGACATCTACATCAACTGCGTACTTCGTGGGTGAGTCTGGATCTCCAACAGAAAGTCAGCAAGCTTTCGATCAAGTGAACATGACACCAAAAACAATTGGTGCATTTGTTGATTATTCAAGAAGATTATTGCTTCAGTCATCTATTGATGTAGAGACAATGATTAGAGATGATATTGCAAAAGTTATTGCTACTAAATTAGATAACGCAGCAATCTATGGTACAGGTAGTTCTAACGAGCCTCTTGGAATCAAAGATACAACTGGTGTAGGTACACAGACAATTAGTACATTTGGTACTTTTGCTGAGTACATCGGAATGGAAACAGACGTTGCAGCAGCAAACGCTGATGTAGCTAATATGTTCTACCTAATAAATGCTTCTGCTAGAGGTGCGTTGAAGTCAACAGAGAAAGCTTCAAACACAGCACAGTTTGTATTTGAGAACAATGAAATTAACGGCTATCCAGCTATTGTTTCTAACCAACTTGCAAACAATGATGTTCTCTTCGGAGATTTCAGTCAGTTCTGTATTGGTATGTGGTCTGGATTAGATCTAACTGTTGATCCATATGCAAATGCAACAAGCGGTAGTGTAAGAATTATTGCATTACAGGATGTTGACTTCGCTGTTAAGCAACCAACTGCGTTCTGTTTCGGAACATAATATGAAGGTTAAATTGCTAAGAGCAACAATGATTGCTGGAGTCCCAACGGACTCTGGCACTATCGTTGATGTTACAGAGCAAGCTGGTAATTATTTAATAGCAATAGAAAAAGCTGAATTAGCTGTTGAAGCTTGTGAAGCTCCTATTGCCAGTACAGAGCCAGTTGTCGAGTCAGAGTCTACCAATAGTGACGAAGTTGATTTTTCTGTAATGACAAAATCACAAATCGAAACTTATGGTCGCAATCTTGGAATAGAACTCGATAGAAGACAAAACAAAACTGATCTAATTTCTAAATTAGAAGAGTTTATTTCTAAACAGGAGGAATCTTAAAATGTCTGTTATTCAACAGAACTTAGAAAAACTAACTGTTGTTGCTGGTGTTGCGACTGCTGCTGTAACAAGCACAGCGACATCAAGTGCAATAGATTTACTTGAATATGATGGTGATGTAGTTTTAATTTTGGATAGTGCTGCTGGTGGCGGTTCTAGCCCAACATTAGATATTAAAATTACTGAATCTGATTCTTCAAGTGGTACATATACAGATTTATCTGGTGCTACTTTTACACAGGTAACTGGATCTGCTTCAATGCAAACACTTGCAATTACTAAAGACGAGTGTAAGCGTTTTATTAAGATTGTTCAAACAATCGGTGGATCATCCCCAACATTTACTTTTAGTATCAATTTAATTGGTGTTAAGAAGTACGGCTAAATAGTTAGCCCTCTAATGAGGGCTTTTTTTTTCTCATGGCTTTTACAGAGGATATAGATACTTTCTTTGGAGATTTTTCTGAGAGTGTATTCTATGACAATGCTACTTATAAAGGAATCCTAGAGCAGCCTGACGAGATTGTTGCTGATGATCGTGTATTGACTACTGATTATCAATTAACAGTTAAGACTGTAGATTTAGGTTCTTTAGCATATGACACCCAGATAGAAGTCAGTAATGTGAAATACAAAGTTAGAAGTGCTAGAAAAATAGATGACGGTACTTTATCTGTAATTTCTTTAATGAAGGTTTGATATGGCTAGTAAAAGAGAACAGATATTAGCAAAAATCAAAACTAATCTTACTGGAACTACAGGAGTAGGAACTCGCATCTATCGAAGTAGAGCCGAGCCAATGACTAGAGAGGAATCACCTTCTCTTGTTGTTGAATTTGTAACAGACGAACCTACTGTTAATAGTGCAACTTATTTAAAATTAGATTGGACATTAAGAGTAAGAATTGTTGTAGTTGTTAGATCACAAACACCTGATACTTCAGCAGATCCTACCGTTGAAAGTTTACATTCCAAAGTTGTTAATGATCCAACTTTAGGAGGACTAGCAATTGACGTTAGACCAGCGACAGTAACCTTTGATGTTATTGAAGCAGATCAACCGGCAGGGATAATATCCTGTGAGTATGAAGTAGATTATAGAAGTAGTTATAATGATTTATCAACATGATCTACAATGTAACTACAACCCTAACAACCCTGATTGTTTATTATGGAGTATGAAATTCCAAATGAGGGCGGTACTTACATACTGAACCCGAAAACTGGCAAACGTAAGCTAGTTCAACAAACTTCACAAGCTGAACCCCCTACAGAGGTAACTACAGATGGCACAACTGACAAGGAAGAGAGTAATTCTGATTGAAGCGGAAAGTTCATATGGAACTGACCCTACTCCAGCAGCAACAGACGTTGTTCTCGTAAGAGATTTAAGTATTACACCGCAATCAAGCGATGTAGTTAACAGAGATGTTGTAAGACCTTATTTAGGTGCATCACAACAGCTACTTGCAAATACCAAAGTTGAGTGTACATTCTCGGTGGAACTTGCTGGATCTGGCACAGCCGGAACTGCACCTAGATATGGAAGTGCCTTAAAAGCCTGTGGATTTAGTGAGACTATAGCTTCGGGTACTAGCGTTACATACGAACCAATCTCAGCTAGTTTTTCATCTGTCACTATTCACTATAACGTAGATGGTGTAAGGCATATTGTTACTGGTTGTAGAGGAACATTTAGTCTTAATGCGTCCGTTGGCGAAATTCCTTCGATTGATTTCAGTTTTACTGGGATATACAACGCTCCAACAGATACAGCATTACCTTCTGTTACTTACGGAAACCAAGCAAATCCATTAATCTTCAAAAATGGAAATACAACCAGTTTTCAGTTATTGTCTTACGCTGGTGCGTTGATGAATTTAACAATGGATGTTGGTAATTCTCTTGTCTATAGAGAACTTGTTGGTGGTACAAAAGAAGTTTTGTTAACAGATAGAGCAGCTAATGGTTCTGTAACAATAGAAGCCCCAACAATGGCACAGAAAGATTACTTTGCTGCTGCTTTAGTTGATACAACATTAGGTAACTTGACTGTTACTCATGGTACTGCTGCTGGTAATATCTGTAGATTTAGTAGCACTAAAGTTGATATTGGTGATGTTGCTTACGGAGAAGCTGATGGAGTTACTATGTTAGAAATTCCATACACACTTGTCCCAAGTTCGGCCAATGATGAAATGAGCTTGGTCTTTACTTAGTAAGTATTGACTACTAAGGTAGAGTAGAAGAGTATATAGCTTAATTTATGGCATTTGTTAGAAAGAAGACCAAGGTCTATTCTTGGCCTGTGGAAGTTGAAACTCCTAGTGAAACTAAAATAGGTGAATTTGATACAACAAGTTTTACTGGAAAATTTGTGCGTTTGTCTAGAAACGAACTTGATACTTTTGATTCTTCGACAGAATTTGAGGCTTTAAAAAAAGTATTAGTTGGATGGGAAGACGTTAATGAGGAGGATGGAACACCTATAGAGTTTTCAGATAAGTCATTAAAGGAATTTTCAGAAGATATTGATTTTGTTGCTGGTGTTTTAGAAGCTTTTAAGAAATTCTATGCTAATGCACAATCGGGAAACTAACTGATGCTGCTTTATATTGGGCTTCGGGTGGCAAACAGGTTATAGATGAAACACTTAAAGACGCTGCTGCGTTTGGTGTAAAAATCGAGGAGCAACCAGAAAAAGAAGAAGATTTTGAGGTTTTCCAAGAGAATTGGGATATTGTAATGATGTTTTTACGTTGTCAAACACAATGGAACACAACCTTTGGAGGTGTAGTAGGATTAAAGTATGAGGTTTTATTACTTGATGGAGGACTGTTTGACCTTTATCATGTAGATAACCGACAAGAAATGCTCGAAGGATTGCAACTAATGGAAGCTGTCGCTATTACAGAATCTAACAAGGAGAAAAAATAGTGGCGCAAAATATAAATGTAGAAACTATTAGGTTAAAACTACAAGATTTTGGTAAATTAAAATCTGTTAGTGGTGCTTTTAATAAATTAAACAAAAGTCTTGCTTTTACACCAAAGCAAATAAATGAAACTATAAAATCAATAACAAAATTTGACCAAAGAACAAAAGGAGCGAATAAAACATCAGTTCGTAGTGTTGCTACATACAATAAACAAATAGCAGCATTAAGAGAATTACAAAATAATGTTGCTATAGGTGGTAAAGCATATAGAGCCTTTGGAGCAGAAGCAGATAGATTGAGAGCGCAATTAGAAGCACTTACAAATACACAAAAGAAACAAAAAGGATTTTTTGGAAAAATAGGGGTTGGAGGAAGAGCAGCACTTGGAGCAGCAGCAGGGTCATTAACAGCAGGGTTGGGTAGTACAGCCCAACTTGCTTTTACTGGTGGTGCTGTAGGTGGTGCGGCTGGTGCGGCTATTGGTGCTGGATTAGGAGCAGTAGTAGATACTGCTAAATTTTCAGCCGAGTCTGCAACTTATGCGTCAGAGATCCAAAAATTAAGAATAGCTTTAAAAGGTGTAACTAAAGATCAAATTACTTATGAAAAAGGTCTTTCTGTAATTACGGAAACATCAAAAAGACTAAATGTACCAATAGCTGCATCCACTAAACAGTTTACAACTTTATCTGCATCTGTTCTTGGTGCTGGTGGAAGTATAGAAGATGCAGAAACAGTATTTGTGGGTGTTTCAGAAGCTATTAAAGCAACTGGTGGTAATGCAGAAGATGTACAATCTGCGATTCGAGCAATGTCTCAAATCTTTGGTAAAGGTAAGGTATCTGCTGAAGAACTACAAGGCCAGTTAGGTGAGAGACTAGCTGGTGCTGTTGTCAAATTTGCAGAAGCAAATAATAGTAGCTTGGCACAACTACAAAAAGACTTAAGGGATGGAACTGTTGGGCTAGATAAAGTTATTGCATTTGCTAAAAAATTAAATGTTGATTTTGGTAAAACAGCAGAACAAGTTGCAAATTCATCTGCTGATGCAGGGCAAAGATTAAAAGTTCAAATGGATAATTTAAAACTTGCTGTAGGTGAAGCTGTATTACCTCTTGGTGCTGCTTTTCAAACAACATTTGGGGAGATGGCGCAGGCAGTTCTTGATTCTCAAGGTGCTATGAAAGGTATAACATTAACTATAAAATCTCTTGGAGCTTTTGCATTAGCGACTGTTGAAGCTGTCAGGTTTTTAACAAGAGCTTTAGTAGATCAAGTTAAAATTATGAACGCTATAAAGAGGTTTGATTTTAAAGAAGCAATAGCGATTGGCGACAAAGGATTAGGAGATACAGCACAACAATTTAAGAAAAATTTAGAAACATTTAAAAAGATTTTTGGAATAGGTCAAGACAGCGCAGAAGGTGATACATCTGGAACAACAAGTGGAACATCTGGCGGCTTACCTCCTTTGCAAGACTTAACTAAATCACCATTAAAATCATTTGCTGAAAGTGCATTTAAGTTTGCTGAACAGGCTGAGAACGCAGTTGTAAATGCTTTTAAAGGAATGGAAGATGCAATGGTTAAGTTTGTAATGACAGGAAAACTTAATTTTAAAGATCTTGCAAATTCTATAATTTCTGATTTAACAAGGATGCTTATAAGGGCAGCTATAACCAAACCTTTATTTGGTTTCTTATTCCCCGGATTAAAAGACGGTGGGGTTGTAAATGGTGGTGAAATTGTGAAGAGTGCTAAAGGTAATGTTTTTGCTGGAAACAAAATCATTCCTTATGCAATGGGAGGCATAGTAAATAAACCAACTGTATTTCCAATGGCAAATGGAATGGGACTTATGGGCGAGGCTGGGCCAGAGGCAGTCATGCCATTGAAGCGTGGTTCTAACGGAAAACTTGGAGTGCAAAGTTCTGGGGGAGTCGGTAATATAGTTGTGAATGTAGACGCTTCTGGAAGTTCTGTTGAAGGTAATTCTGCACAGTCTCAAGAATTTGGTAGGGCTTTAGCTTCTGCTATACAATCGGAATTGTTAAAACAAAAAAGACCGGGAGGACTTTTAACATAAATGGCAAACTTTCCTTCTATTGAACCTAGTTTTAGCGTTACTAAAAAGTCTAAGCCTTTAACTAAGGTGGTAGCTTTTGCAGATGGATTTGAACACCGCCTCGGCTTTGGCTTGCCAAATCATCAAGACCCAAAACAATATAGTTTGAAATGGGAAAACATAACAGAAGAAGAATCAGATACTATTGAATATTTCTTGAAGGAACGTGCTTTTGATAAGGCTACTTTTACTTATGCTCCACCTAATGAAGCGTTTACCAAAACAGGAACTTATGTACAAAGTAGTACAACAATAACTATTACTATTGCAAACCATAGATTGTTTGCAGGTGATTCTATTGTTATAGATTTCACTTCTGGCTCTTCGGCTGATGGTACATATATTGTTTCTTCTGTTACTAATCCAAATGTTTTTGTGGTGACTGCAGCAAGTGGAGCAACAGCTAATGGTAATGTATCAATCACCAAAACAGCAGCATATAAATTTATATGTCCAGAATGGAGCAAAAAGATGGATGTACCTAATTTAGCCACAATCACAGCTACATTTGTGGAAAAATTTGAGCCATGACAATTGATACAGCACCTGTTTTTAGTGATGTACAGAAGGTTAACCCTTCATCCATAATTGAATTATTTAAGCTTGAATTAAAAGAAGGTTTGAATTATGAAACAGGTAATCCTACAGGTGTGACTACAGAGCATAGATTTCATGCTGGTACTAATTTAAATGCTAATGGTGAAATTGTTTGGAATAGTGAAAGCTATTCAAGATTTCCTGTAGAGGCTACAGGTTTTGCTTTTCAAAGAGGTCAATTGCCCAGACCAAGAATAACTATTAGTAATATGGGAACTCCTAATATGTCTGCAGTTTTATTGGCTGCAAATGCTTTTACTGCTGGAAATGATTTAACAGGTGCAAAGGTTACACGAATACGAACAATGGCAAGATTTTTAGATACTGCTAATTTTTCTGGTGATACAAATCCATTTGGGACTCCTGATCCTGATGCAGAGTTTCCTAGAGAAGTTTATTACATAGATAGAAAATCAGCAGAAAACAGAACAGTTGTTCAGTTTGAATTGGCTGCAATTTTTGATATAGCTGGCATTCGTGCGCCAAAACGACAATGTACTAGAGATGTATTTCCTTCTATTGGTACGTTTATAGGATGAGTTGGAAAGATTCTGCATTGGTTCATGCGAAAGACCAAGATCCTAAAGAAGCTGTAGGACTTTTATTGAATATTAAAGGTAAAGAAAGATATTTCCCATGTCGTAATTTGTCAATGACCCCATTTCAATGTTTTATTCTTGATCCAGAAGATTATGTGAAAGCAGATAAATTAGGAGATATTATTGGTGTTTTTCATAGCCACCCTATATCATCACCAGAACCTACACAAGCAGATAAAGTTAGTTGCGAAGATAGTAATCTTCCTTGGTATATTGTTAATCCACAATCAGAAACTTGGGCATATTATGA
>TARA_R100001463_G_scaffold27952_3_pt1 | contig 13644 bp, 6 predicted proteins | sample TARA_R100001463 | Tara Oceans TARA_R100001463 (sample SAMEA2622242) | marine metagenome | biome: marine biome (ENVO:00000447); feature: deep chlorophyll maximum layer (ENVO:xxxxxxxx); material: "saline water (ENVO:00002010), including plankton (ENVO:xxxxxxxx)" | depth 40 m
ATCAAATAAAGCTTTCTTAAAGAATGCCATTTGTTGTTCCCCAATTCTACCCTTACCAATAAATCTATATATCAACCCTTTGAAATCTTCAGCTGATGGTGGAACCCAGAATTTCCATTTACCTTTTTTACTTCCTTGTACTTTGGCTTGAGCGTCAGAGTATCTAGCCTCTGCTTTAACTCCTTTAGTTTGTTCTAACACTCTATTAAGATCTAGTTCTGCCTGTACGTTACCGTTTAATACGTTGTTAAACTCAGGATCTATACTTTTACTAAATTGTATTTTAGCTTGTTGTACCTCGGATTTAATATCAAATTGATTTAATACGTTTTTAACCGTTTGAACATTCTGCAAAGCATCATCAGCGAAGAATATGTTATTATAACCATCTGATACTTTTTCTGTGATCCATAACGCCTTAGCTTCTGGTGTAGAATTAGCTAATCCCGTAATGTTTTCTAGAGGTATTTCTAACCCCTGAGACTGTAAGAACTCTTGGATAGCTGGTGCAGCCTCAGCAGGTCTAGCTGTTAATATATAATTATCTTCAACTCCAAACTTTTTTATTCTATCTACAAAATCTTGAAACAGTGGCCCTGGTTGTCCTTCGACAACTTCGTTAAACTCTGAGAAATCAAACTCATATCCTTTAGCTGCTAAATCAACATATTGACTAGCGTATTGCTCTGCATTTAACTTTCCATTTGCCCCGTCTGGAGTTGTAAATAAAACATTAGATTTAGATTTAGCTATAGTATCATCAAAATCCCAAACACTCATTCCTTTAGAAGGATTAACTTTACGAGAAAACGAAATAGCCTCGTCACGGTTGTCTAAAAGATCATTTTGTTGTTCGACTGTCATATCTTTATTTAACAAATCGTAACTCTTAACGTTTTTGTTCTTTTGTTTTTTTATCTTAGATATGTTGTTTATATTATTAACTAAGTTTTTAACCGCCCTAGAAGTATTCTTTGGATCTTTACTGAAATAAGTTTCATTAGCAGCCTCATGAATAACATTGTTAAACCCACTTTGTAAATCAGGATCTCCAGCTATTGTTTTTTGATTCTTATTTATAATGTTCAACTCTTGTGTTGTTGAAGCGTTTTTAATCTTACTAACAATTGGTGTGAATTCTCCTTTTTCGATTTGTGTAAGCATTAGTTCAGCAGCAATAGCTCTATCCATAGTAGTACCAAGCTCCCAAATAATAGTTTCAGAAGCTATATCAGGCATTACAGTTGTCATTCTGACAAATGGGTTCATTCCAAAAAAGAAGTTATCAGGCATACCCGTTTTGAAATATTGATCTATGATAATCCTCATGTCTTCATTTAAGGCCATTTGATCATAATATCTAATTATATCAGGGAACTTAGAGTCAAAAGTTCCATCTACCATAGCACTAAAGCTATTTGTAGTCATTGATAATAAAGCTATAATATGTTCACCGTGATGAGACTTAAGGAAAGACATTCCCTCGTGTAGCATTTCTCTATATTCCTTGTATGTGTATCCGAGGTCTTCAGCTATTGGAGTAAGTTGACTTTCAATTGCTTTTTCCAATCTTTGTATGGCTTGCTTTTCGGATTCTCCTTTTAATCTATATTTACTAGAAACACTTGGTTTACCTTTCTGTCCAATTAGTTTTATCATTGGTTTTTTAAACCCATAAACATCTCTTAATAAAGCCCCACCTATCCCTGCTTCGGTAGAACTTATTCCACCACCCATTTTATATTTAAACTGAGTTTTACCACCCGTAAGAGATAACATTTTAAAGAAAGCAGATCCTCTTATTATACCTCCAGCTTTGCTGGTTTGGTTCTGTAAAAGTGATGTTATAAATTTACCTCTAATATCTTTTTGTTTTACTGTTAATCCCGGTTCGTTGAAATAACTATTTAGTTGATTCATAACAAAAGTTACCCCAGCTTTTAAATCCGCTGGATTTGAACCCGATTTCTCTACTACATTAGCGACCTCTTTAGATATCTCTCTTACTTTTCTCTCTTTTGTCCAACCGTCATATTTAGAGTTTTCATACTTTAGAGAAACCTCAATTATGTTGTCCATTAATTTAGCGTCAAACTTTAATCCTTTAGTAACCAATTCTCCACCAATAGGTTCTACAAAGCTTTTATCTTTTTTCCTGTTTTCTAGAATTCTATCAATAACACTATCTAACTCTTCCATTTTATGAAAGAAATCTCCTTGGGTTCCGTTTGCAAAAATAGTTTTGAGCGTTTGGTTTTTCAGCCAAGCCGTAGGGAGTTTACTTAGGAAGCTTGTTGTCTCAGCTATAAATGTTGCTTTATCTTTAGGGTTATTCTTATCTAACGGAGCATATCTATTGAGGTTATTTCCCTTAATGTATCCCGCCCAATTTTTATTATTCTCAAGAGTCTCTGGGGTTACATTTTCAGGAACTACTTTAGCATAAGTATCTTGATCGAGAAAAGAAACATTGTCGTCTATTTTATTTTTAAAAACATCAGCTAAGTTACCAAAGTCTTTTACAGGCACATTATATGTTTCGGCAGCTATTTTCACGGCTTCATGGGGGTGTACGCCTAAAACATCATTTGAATTCATTATATCAACCACTCTGTCAATATTTTCTTGGGACACGTTGTTGTTCTTCGAGAACATTAAATCTGACTTACCATCTGACATAGCTACGTTTAGCTTAGCATTCATATGGCCAGTTTTTACAAGGTACTCTCTAACCATTTGGTTACTCATTATCTTACCAGTCTGAGATACTAAAGCTTTTATTCTAGCGCTAGTATTACTTTCTTTTTTGTAAAGATTAGGATTACCTCTTTCCGTTATCCCGAAAACACTTCGAAACGTAGACATTATGGCAGACATAGGTTTTTTAAACTGTACGTTTAAACCAGGTCCTGTTTTAGCTCTTACAGATCGCTTATTATAGAATTCCTTTAACAAAACTTGGTTGACGCCTGTAGACGTACTACCAACAGTGTGACCCTGTGGTAATGCACCAGCTAGACCTTCAGCGTGTTTATCTATAAACATTTGTGAATTTCTAGTGTCAGGTTGTGTTAGGTTACCTACTTTAGGAACTATTCCAAACATTCTTTGAGTTGTCTCAGGACTGAGATCTTTAAGTGATTTGTAATCTTGTTTAGTGATATCAAAATCCTTCATTCCAAGTATTTCTAACTCAGCATTATTAGCTTCTACTTGTTGTTCGTGAGAACTCTTTGTCTCTGGGTCTAAATTAGGATCTTGTAACTCTAACAACATACCTTCGTTAGAAAGCAACATATCTAAACCGTTATCTATGTTAGTCCTTGTTTCATCAACGTGAATTTGTAGTTCGGGATCAACTGCAATTAACTTGTCTGCCATAGATGGTTTTCCGTCCATAGTTTCATGAATAACAGTTTCAGTTAAATCCACTGGATCTGTTGTAAGTTCTCCTTTAATACTTGGATCATCTATACTTTCAGTAAACTGTTGTTTAACCCCAATATCTTTAGCTAAACTATTAGCTCTTGCATTTAATCTATTACTAACAAATCTATCTAAAGACTGTTTTGTAGGGTCATACTCATTTCTAATCATCTCACCAGCAAGCTTCAACAACTCATTCATATACATACTTCTAGTTATTCCAGCTCTTTCTGAAACAGGTATTGGATCAAACAATCTCTTTGTGATTCTTCCAGCTATCTTAGCCATTCCCTCCCCTAGTATAGATTTATCTAACTCTGTGTCTTTTACTTTGTTTCCTTCTTTGTCTATTGACAATCCCTCTTCTATTAATTTCACTTTGTCACCTTTATATGTGTCTGCGTACATTTGTTGAAGGTTGTTTGCTTTAGAATAAGATACTCCAGCACCTCCTTTTTTAGGCCCCTCTACAAGTTTACCTTTAGCCCCCTTGTCCATAACTTCAGATATAGCTTTATTAGTATATTTGTTTTCTATACTGTGGTTATAATCTTTTATGAAGTTATAAACATGTCTTCCATTATCGAATTTAATTTTTTTCCAGCCCTTTTTCTGTAAAAATCTTCTTAAAATATCTCCAACTTTAGTGAATAGTCCCTCATCAAACTTTAAAGTGCCGTCCATTATAGATTCAGACATTATAGTTATCATTTCTTCACCCATGTTCTGTGCTCCAACATAAGGTTGCATTCTATTTATAAATTCTTGATTAACCCCACCTTTTTTGTTCATAAAACTAGTTAAAGCACTTCCTAATCTAGCTTGTATACCAGCGTCCTTACCAATAGTTTTAAATAACACAGCATGTAAAAACTCATGTGCGGCAGTTGTTATTCTACCTCCCTGCGCTAAGGATGTTTCTTTATTTATGTTTATTATTTGTTTACCTGTTTTAGGGTTTTGCCCTATAAAACCAAATTGCTCGTGAGCGCTTTGAAGATCGTTTAATTGAGCTGTATAAGAATCTATATTTTTTTGAGCTACACCTTTAGTTTCTGCGTCAACACTAGGGTCATCTAAAAATCTTTGGTTCTCATCTATTTCAGCTTGAATCTCAGCTTGTGCTTCTAATGTTTTTTCTGCTACCTCTTCAGACGTAAGTTCATTGATTTCAATCTCTCTCCCCGTTCTTTCAAAATGCTCGTCTCTTTGTCTCTTTATTTCATCAACGTAATCATTATATTTCTGATCTAACTCTTCTTGTGTGAACTCGTATTTATTTAAAATTTCAGCTTTTTCATTCGCTAGTTTACTCCATTTATTATTAAGTAAATCATTTTCTTTCTTTATTTCCTCATCGGTTAAACCCTCTTCTTCAGATATAGCTTTTGATTTTTTCTGTAGATTATACTTTTCAACTTCAATATCGATTAGTCTTTGTTTTTCAACTGGATCTATAGATGCTGTTTTCTTTATAGAATTATCAAATATTTTATTATTTTCTACTACAAGTTCAGCCATTTCTTGTTCGTAGCTTTCTATAGTTTCCTGCGATAGATCAGATTTTGACAACAATCCTTGGAGATATAAAATACGATCTGAATTTTCTCCTAACTTCGTACTAACACCTTTTGGTAAAAACGGTTTAACAGCCGCCTTAACTAAAAGTGGTGACTTCATACCTCCACTAATTAAGAACCCATCAATAAAAGATTTGTCTACTCCTTCCCATATACTAACGTCTTTACCTATAACATATTTATCCCAAGCATTTCCAGCGAACATATTAGCCGCCTCAGAAAGTCCTTCTTCAATACCTTCCTTCCCAACGTACCCTGCAAAACCTAGTGATTTTTTAATACTTTGTTTGAAAATTTCTTTACCAGTTTGTTTCGCTCCTGTTTCTACTGTCTCCGCCATCAATCTACCAAAGACACCTTTAGTTTGGTTCATAAATATCATTTCTGAAAGACCCTCCAAACTACCATGTACGAGAGCTGTAGAGTATAGTTCCCAACCGGTTAATCCCTGTTCTTCATATTCCATGAAATTATTACCAGCAGCAGCAGCACTCATTAAAGGTAGGTTAACCATCCAAGCCGCGTTCCCCATTCCTCCTGTGCAAGCCCCAACTATCATTTGCGGGGCCATCTCCGCTATCATCATAGCGGTGTACTCAAATATATTATCGCTCATTGAATAATCCTGCATTCTACCACGTAGATGATTAGAGATATCATCTAGCTTAGGTCGTGCTCCATGTAATGGGCTCAGTGAATTTAGAACGTTATTTTCATGAGCAAACTTTAACCCAGGCGCCATCCAATCGGGAACATCTTCTACGTCTAAAAGTAAAGCAGGATTCATTCTTTCTAAAAGTTCATCTATTCCTATCGCGAACTCAGCTGTGGAAGCAAATATCCTTGCGGACCAATTATAAAGTTCTCCATAATACTTGCTAGCCTTATCGTTAACGATGGATAATTGCTCTACATCTTTCATTAACGCCTCAGTAGTAACTTGTTGTTCTTTAAGAGAAAAGTTTGTTGCACCTAGAATTTTCTGGTTTCTAAGATAACTGTTTAAAACATTGTTGTATTCCGCTATAGAGTTTTCTACAGACTCTCTATCTTTATCGTACTCTTCTTGAGAAGTATATTCTTTGTTTTTTATCTTCTTCTTTATATCATCTATTAAATGTTGAGGATTATTTTCACCTAACCATTTATAATCTTTTTGCATACTTATAAAAACATCTTCCGCAAGACTAGCGGTCTTGTCCAGTTGCGTAGTCGCTTCTTTTAATAGTGGATTGATCTCTTCTAGTCTTTCGTCCGTATACTTTCTTATATCTTTTTGGTGCTCGGTATCTTTTGTAAAAAACCCAACGTCTTCGTGTTCATCAAGTGTTTTTGCTATATGATTTTGAATAATTTCATTTTCATCTACCTCTACTGACTGCTCGATCCAACCTCCGTCCGTTCCCTCTCCTCCTATTATAAAATTATATAATTCTTTATTAGTTTCTAAATCATCTATAGTATATGCAAAATCTTTAAATGCTTTTGATTCAACGTTAACGTCTTCCTTCTTTATCATATTCTCAACAGCGAAGTCTATTATACTTTTTTGATGCAAAGCTTGGTCGAGTATAGTTGTACGTGTTCGGTGTAAATCCCAATCTGTGTCAAGTCGATGTGAACTATTCAGAGCTTCGTCTTCTAACGTTTCATTTCTAAGATCTGGACTGAGCGTGTTTAAAAACATTTGACGATTACTAGAGTTATCATTGATATTTACATTTTGTACCTCCAAATCATAACTAAGTTCATCTCCATTATGTAGTACATCAACAACGGTATTTTTTTTATCTCTAGTCTCTTGATATGTCCCCTGAATAAAACAACCTCCATTACCGTTCCAACTACCACCTTCTAATTCACAATCTTCTTTAGTAGTTATTTCTTCGTTATAATAACCAAGAGCTTTAATAGCCTGCTTTTTTCTAATCAATAAAAGATCTTCTATTTCGTAAGAATCAAGCGCCATTTTTAGATAATCTGCTGTTAATAAAAACCCTTGGTCTTCATCTGAAAGTTGATCAAACGCCTCTTCTTTAGTTTGACCTCCATCTTCAGCGAGCTTAATTCTTCTTTGTATATCTTCTAATCTTAACTGTTCTTCAGAAATCGTTTTCTCAACATCTTTAACAAGATCAATACCTTCGGTTGATATTGTTGTTGCTTCGTGTTCAGAGACTCTAGTTTTTAAACCAGTAATAGCTTCTTCAACTCTAATATCCTCATTATTTAACTCGTTATGCATTCCTTTCAGCAACCCACGTAGACCCTTACTAACAAGACCTTCACCTTTAAACTTTCCAATAAGATCTTCCATCGTTACAGTCTCTCCACTTTCAGGATTTGTATACACCCATTCTTTTTCTTCGTTTTTAGAAAAATGCTCTCTTTTATATTTTCCCCCTAATTTATCCCAATACTCTGTATCAATAGCGTCTTGTTTAATTTTTGCTTCGTCAATTTCTTCAGTTAATTCTTCCTCTTCTTTTATCTCTTTAGGTTTAGATTTAGATTTTGATGTTGATGTTGAAGTTGAAGTTGGAGTTGAAGTTGGAGTAGTAACAACTGCTTGTGTAGGAAAGAATTTATTTTGGAACTCAATAAAGCTACCTGTAAAGTCACCGTCCCCTACAATACCATTGTAAAGTTCTAGTTGTTTATCTTTAGTCTGAAATTGAACTTGGAATTCTTGAAGTGATTTTGTGTAGTGACCGTCTTCAATTAATCCTTGATGAAGTTGTTGTGTGCTCATTTATAATTTAATTAATTATCGTATTTCGCTGTCTTACCCTCGAAAGAAGCTTTGGTTTTAACCCATTTGCCATCTTTATTATCCCAAGCATAACCTTGATCCTTAAGGTACTGATAACTACCACCCATCTCTTTATATTGATCTAAAGAAGTTATTTCTTCTCCGTTAATAACCAACTTACCTTTTCTATAGTAGTTTTCGCTATCTGCTCTTCTACCACCAGGGTTTGGTAGTAGGTTTTTATATGTCTCATCACCTCCATAAAACATTTGACTCTGTCTATTAGTCATGAAATCCGCTAACAAACCTTTCGTTACATCTTCATTGTAACTTGGGTTATCTTGATTTAATATAGCATCAGATAGGTTTTCTTTAGCCATTGTTTCTATATCGCTCTTAAATTCATCGTTTTCTTCCATGAAAATCATAACGTACTCCAGACCATCGGGACCATTTAACTCTTCCATCATATTCACACGTTCGGATTCGTCTATTATTCCATTATCATCATCATCCCAATTATACGATATATTTTGTATGGATTTTTCCGTCATAAAATCTCTAAAATCAACAACGCCGTCACCATTTTTATCGTACAGTCCAATAGCTGTTTGGTTTTTTAATCCGTCTTTATTGTTTATAACATCAAATATATTTTGAAACTCTGGGTGATCTTGAATTGACGAGGCGAAAGAACCTTGACCCGTTATATCGTCGTGTACCATAGACTGCATAGTGCCAACTGATTTTATAGAATCATCTATTATTTTCATGTTTTTCTTTCTCTGTGTATTTACATCAAACTCTCCTCCCTCACCATTTAACCATTGTTCCCTAGCATCTAACACGTTTTGCCCATCTTTTAAATAAACCTCTTTATTAACATCATCTCTAAGTGGAAGAGCTTTTTTATAATCATCTAACGTAAAGAACTCTTTAGAATTAGGATTACTAGGATCATAATTTACATTCTCCCATTTATACGAACCATCAACTAATTGGGCATTTTCTTCTTTAAAAGAAGCATTAACTGCTAATTGATAATCCGTCATTCCAGACTCGTCGATTAAAGAACTGTCGTTCCACATTTCAGCTCCTTCTACTAAAGAATCTTTAGTGCTTTGGATCGTTGTTGAAAACCCATTCAGCTCTCCTTTTATTTGATGTTGTAATTTTATATCTCCAGATTCTACCGCTGCGATATATCTCTCTCTTAGTTTCTCTGTATAATCGTAAGCTTGATCAAAATAAGCTTTAGGCATACTTCCTCCAGCTTCGTATATACCATCTACAGTAGTTTGTATTCCAGCTAAAGTTTCTTCACGCTCAGCTTTCTTATTAGCTTTTGCAGTATCTACTTCTTCTTTAAAAGATTTAATACCACCACCAATAACGTTCATCCAACTATAATCTGGAGAATCTGCTCTAGCAGATAGATACGCACCTTTTATTAATCTATCCTGCATACCAGTACCTAACCCAGTGTACGTTGCTCTATTATATTTTTTATCTGACATAGTTTATTTTTTATCCTTATTTACCAAAATCCATATCACCTATTCCACCAGCAGCGCTACCCATATCGCTAGCTCCACTCGCCATCATAGCGTTACCTGCAGCGACATCTTGACCGTGCGCCGCCATTTCAGCCTGGCTCATACCAATTTTAGTCCCCATCTTTTGATCTTTAATATTTTGAACCATAATCTCACCTTGTATTTGTTGATCTTGTATATTACCAGCTTCTTGTCTTTCAGCTGCTTGATTAGCTTTTTCTTGAGAAGCTATACTAGTTGAAGCTGCTTGAGCTTCTTGTGTAGCTTGATTAGCCATAGTTTGTGCTAACGCAGCAATACCACTACTACCAGCAGAAGCAGCCATCCCACCCATTATATCTGCTCTAGCTTGATCAGATTTTTGAGCGGCAAACTCAGCGGCTTGCGTGTCTACAGTAAGATCTTCTGATGTGTTTTCCATTCCTTCATAAGGATTTTTCACCTCTTGATTCATGTACTCATCCATTTGTTTATCCATCTGTTCTTTAGCTGCGGCTTGTTTTTTCTTAGCTTTCTTCTTAGCTATTCCCCCAGCAATCATTTTTCCAGCTCCTAGCGCTAGACCAGCTACTGCTATAAAACTCATAATTTATTTATTTTTTTTAATATACTCTTCATAATCTTCAAATGTTAAAGAAACGATTTCGTCTTCTAATTTTTTAATATCTTTTATGTTGTCAGGATTTTTATGTACGTTTACAAATATAGAATCCTCTAATGCATATATAACTCTTTTACTACCTGGTGTAGCTAATACATAACAAGGTGATATAAACTCCTCTGTAGTATCTTCAGTTACAACCGCTAAACTACCAGTTAATAAAAACCAGGCATGTAGGTGATTATGTATAGCTCCTATTACCACAGAACCAGCTTGCATATCCATTTGTCTTATATATACACCATCTGCGAAAGTATGTTTTAAAGGAAAGTTTTTACTATGTACTATATTTTCACCATCTCCCTCTATGTTTTCTCCGTCGGCGTTCTCTATTAGTAAATCTTGTAGTAACTGTATGTCTTTCCTCCTATTAAGGACTATTTCTTTTTTCATTATATTGAATTTGTTCTATCAATATAGTCACACTTTTTACAAATTATTTACTACTCTCCGTGACGTCCACGGATATAGAGTACATTTCTGCTTTGTCTTTGGAATTATTCACGATCCTGAACTCAGCAAAGTAACCCAATAGACTAGACATGTTAGCTGACTTGTCTTTAGCAAACATTATAAAATCACTAGCAGTAGGTAGAACTGTATTTGTTTGATAATTTACAACAATTGTATTTCCAGATATACTAATAACATTACCTAGCTCTACTACTGTACCAGCAGTATCATGAATACCAGTTGTAGTTGTTGGAGAATAATATATTATATCACCTATCTGTACAGATACGTTTATGTCGTTTGGAAATGTTAAAGTTGTTGTTGGCATATTATACTATTGTTACTGTTACTATTCCTTGAGTTGTTGAACTTGTTACTGGTGTTGATTGTGCATCCACTGTTTTGTAATAAAATATATCTGTATCTCCAGCTTCTTGACTAGCATGAGCAGTGTATGTTACTACTCCTTCACCAGCACTACCCATTACCTCATCAGCACCCAAACTTAACGTACCTATAACAGTTCCTACACCTGTCCTTATAGCGGCGCTAGAGGTCGCAGCCACGGGTATAGAGTGGATTTTGTATGTTTTGGTAGATTGGTTAGCGTCGATGTCACCACTTCCACCCAGGTAATTAATACAGTTTTGATACGGATATATAAGCACAGTTCCACCAGCGGGACAATTAACGTTTACAGGAAAAGCATTTGGTTTAACACTTACGTATTCATCAATATCTAATTCAACGGTTATATCTGCTATACCTACTTTAGATACAGTTGTAGAATTTGAAAAAGTAACAGAGGTAGTTCCACTACCTTCAGCTTTAGCATATATATTTTTAAACTCCCATTCACTTTTTGAAAAAGTTAATCTTTGTCCATGCGCTAATCTTTGCGCTGCTGATAAAGCAACTTTGTTACCACTAATCGCTGACACTGTTATTTCATCAATAATATTTTCTCCCGTAACAGAATATCCAGAAGCTATATTTGTTCCGTCTGCTACGTAAGCTATTGTTTTATCAAATCTATCAACAGTAGTATTAACCGTGTTAGATAACGTCCAAGCACCACCTGTTTCAATATCCCAAGTTGGTATAGTGTGTATATACACGAGTACGCTACCAGTTGCCGTCACGGCTCCTGTTTGTGTTAGTTGAACGTTAGGCGTAGTTAACGTACCTCCAGTTAAAGCGCTTGCTATACTCAGTGTTGTATCCTCAGTTGTAGTGAACGTAGCTGTGACAGCTCCTTTTTGGAACAACGTCCCTATTTTTTGTTCGTTAGTAGTAACAAGATTACTAGTAGTACTACCTATAGGTCTTACATAAAAATCGTAACTAGTATTAGATGTAACTGTTGGTATTAAAATATCTCTTCTAAAAACACCGTTAGAAGGTATCTCTGACTTTAATGTCTTTATAACAGTTTGAAACTTATCTGTATCAAAGTTGTAATAATTACTACTTTGTTTTATATATAATTCAAACTCAGCACCGGGATTACCGTTAAGTGTTAATTCTCTTGTTTCCCCTACATGTGATATTGTTTTTGATATTGCCATGTTAGATATTAAAATTGTTAAGGTTATTTCCAGAACCAGAACCAGCAACAGTAGACACGGTATCACTTAATATAAATCCATCTACATCATAATCTATATCTAAGTCTATAGTTATATTACTTGAACTATCCACGGCTGTTGTTTCATTGTTACCAATATAAACCCACATATAAACTTCGTTAATCGCGTTGCTTTGTGTTGTTAACCAACTAAGATTATTGTTAGGATTCGTAGAGTCTTCAAAAACTACCTTGTAAACACCTGGAGCTTCTTTGTACCCAGAAGCAGTTGTTGGATCAGGAGTTCCTAACCCAGGTGCTGTAAGCTGAAATCTTGACGGCCATTGAGTATGACTGTTAGTAGTTCCAGATAAACTAAGTTCAAAGCTTCCCATTCCCACATGCTTAACATGTACAAAGTTAGCGGCTCTAATCTCTTCTCCTGGTTTAGGTGTAAAAGTTATTCTGCTTATAGTAGTAGTTGATAGAGGAAAAACAGAGGGGTTGTTTAAAAATCCATTACCAGTAATAATTGGAGGTGTAGTTAGTATGCTTGACGTGTATTTATTGTTGACTGCCATATTATATTAAATGTTTGTTCCAGGATCTTGATCTCCTATATCTTGGACGGTTATTTGAAAGAAACTAGATGGATATACACATGAACCATCATCTATAGTTGCGTCTTGTTCGTAGTTAGTAGCTGTTGGATCAGTGCAACCATAAATAGGTTGTGGTGGAGGATTAAACAAACAAGAGCCGTCATCTTGAGTAGCGTTCGGATTGTAATTTAAAGCTGTTGGATCAGTACATCCTAGTATTACTCCCTCAGTACCATCGCCTCCGTTATCTACTATCGATTCTAAAAGATCTATTCCTTGGAATGTAAATTCTTTACTGTCTAAATCGTTTGCTCCTGCAACTGATTTTCCTTTCATATAAGAAAACCATTTACCCTCTTTACTTTTAAACTCCATCTCTCCAGCTTCTTGTAAATCTGTTATTCCAGATTCTACGTACCAACCTTGTTTTCCTAAGAACCCAGGTATAGTGCTCGTGTTTTCATTATTGTAATATTCTCCATCTGTTAGATTTTGTGTTATCTTACCTTGAGTTCCTTCGTATTTCATTGAGGCAAAACTTTTAACTGTTGCGGACTCCTCATTAAATAGAATATCTACATGTGAATTATAGTCGTCTCCATAAAAGTTATTTCTTGTTTCGTTTATATGATGTTGCCAAAGCTCACCGTGTTTAAGCGTATAATAATTATTATTGATACTAAACCCACTTTCTGGTATGAAGCTTTTAAAGCTAGTCCAACCTTTAGCTGCTTCACTAAATGATAATGTTTTTTGTTGTTCTTTTAAAGTAAGGTTGTATTCTTGTTTTCTATCGTCAAAAGTTCCTAATAAAGTATCATTCTGTTTTAAATTATCAGCAAAGTAATCTGTCATACCTACGTCTGATATAGGTGTTACACCATCTCCAGATATTCTAAGAACCTTACCTCTTTGTTTGTCAGTACAATACATTCTGAAACTATCTTCAGCATATGATTCTGGATTTGTAGATATACCAAACTCTCCAGCGAAAGAACTTATATCACCTAAAACTTTATTTGTTGATATTACATCTGGATTACCATC
>TARA_R100001463_G_scaffold710_6_pt1 | contig 13594 bp, 15 predicted proteins | sample TARA_R100001463 | Tara Oceans TARA_R100001463 (sample SAMEA2622242) | marine metagenome | biome: marine biome (ENVO:00000447); feature: deep chlorophyll maximum layer (ENVO:xxxxxxxx); material: "saline water (ENVO:00002010), including plankton (ENVO:xxxxxxxx)" | depth 40 m
TTTCATAAACGCAAATATCATTGCCATATCACCTGAAGCTGTGCCGTTAGCACTAGACCTGATTTTATTTATTGAAGAATTAATTTTGATAAATTCTTTACTAGCTTGCATAAACTCTTTTCTTAAACTTGCTTCCTGACTTATTTGTGTTTTAGAAACTCCTGCATCACTATCTACACCGCCAATAGGCACTACTGTACCATCAGGTAAAACTTCAAAAAATTGATCACCTGCCTGCCTAATATCTTTTTCATATGCGCCAGTGTAATCTTGCATAGCTTCACCAATATTGCCTATTGTTGCTCCAATACCTTGATTAGTAACGCCAACTTGCGGTCTGGATAATTCAGCCAATTTTGAAGCAAATCTTAAATTAGCCATTCTTTGCTGTTGGTTTTGTGGATCTACAAAAGACATAGCGCCACCTAATAAACCGCTTCCAATACCCTTTAATCTGTCGCTCATAGTCATAGGTGGTTTTAAATCTGCAATGTTAAATGGCTTATTTACAGGTAATGGAACATTAGGAGCAAACTTTGGTTTTAATACAGGATCAGCAGGAATAAAAGTGCTTGAAGAAACATTGTTGTTTGTAATATCAGGTTTAATACTTGGTGTAGTATTTTGAGATTGTGAATTATTATTATCATTATTCAGCTTTGGAAGTAATTCTAATAATTTTAATAGCATATTATCTGACATAATTAATTTTCCTAATTAAATGGATTTAAAAAACTCATTGGGTTGCCAGAACCAATATTGCCTAGCATTATTAGAGTAGATAATAATTGCCCTGCTTTATCACTGCTGACAGGCTGTACAACGTCACTTCCAAAAGTGCCTTTATTAATTAAATCTGCAAACTCATTTAAAAATGCAAATGGATTATTTTGCTCTGCTTGAAAGCGTTTAACAGCATCATTAATATCCGCCTGATCGTATGCTTCTCTTTCTTTACCAACGCCTGCAAGTACATTATAATCTTGATATGGAATTTGCGATATTGCGCTTGCTTGATTCAACAAACCTTGCTGTTTTGCCCTTTCATTTGCATAATTTCTATAAGCAATATCCTGCCCTGTATCCGCCATGCTATCAGTTAAAGTATCTTCTGCCCTGTTTCTTGCCTGCGCATATAAACCAGAACCCAACCTTCCAGATCCTGCAAATTGGCTGTCGATTGATGGCGCAACATTTGTCTGAAAATTACTAATCATTGGATCTGTTGCCTGTTTAATAGCACCCTGCAAATACTTATTATCACCGCTTAAAAAGTCACCTCTTAAAGTTTGCGTTGCTAAATCAGTCATAGGCTGTGTTAAAGGGTTGCCCGCCATTGCTGTATCCCTAATGCCAGATAAAGCTGTTTGCGTTTCTGGTGATGCGCCTGCAACAGTAGAACTTGGGTAATAAGCAGTTTGCCCTTGATTGTATATGTTACTTGCTTCTCCCAATATGCTTTGTAAATATGGCAAAGCATATGCAGGGGCTTGCGTACTGGTTGTTTGTGATGTTGGGTTACTTCCGCCAAAACTCATGATTTATAACTCCTTTGTAAGCACTACGGCTTCTTTTTTGTGGTCTTTAAACACTTTTTCCCATCCCTTTCTTCCGATAATTTCAATTTTTTTGCATTTTTTGTATTTTGCCCATTCTTGAATTTTTGGATAAACTTTTAACAATTCATCCATCTCCCCACCTGCAAGCCAAATCCTGCAAGATTTATATTTTGGGTATTCAACTATTTCTAAAATTCCTGCACTGTTTTTAAGAGCCACTAAAAAAGCGTGTCCGCTTACTAGCATTCCAAAAATATCTAAAAGAGAATGTGTTTTATGAATGTCAATTGCAGGTCTTAAAAATTCAACGCATCTTAAATATTCAACGCCTAATTTAAGAGGGTCTTTTTTACTGACAATCATGTATAATTTAAAATTCTATTTTTCTTTTTATTTTTCTTTTTTGCAGTTAATTTAGCTTTTCTAAATTGTTCATCAGTAGGTGCATTTTTGTTATTTTTATTTAACATTTTTTCACCAGAGCCTGCTTTTATTCTTTTTCTTTTAGCATGAATATTTCTATAAAGTGACATTATACTCCTACCCTTCGCATAGCTATTTTGTGTGATTCACCGAATTTTTTCCCACCTCGCATTAGCCTTCTCATTTCCGCCATATGCTTATTAGTGTGATGCACTTTGTGACGAGCAAGAGCTTGCTCTTGACGTTTGGTTAATTTTTTTTGCATTTTTTATCCTATAATTATGTAAGAAAAATTTCTTGAATTAGAATTGTTTGCATGAGTAATTGTAAAACTTTGTTTTGCCTGTGCTGATACATACATAGTACCGCCATATAATTCTGAAGCTGAAGCGGAACTTTTGGGCATAAATATAATGACACTATCTGCACTGGCTCGCTGATCTGATACTGTTGTAGAAGTTGCGCTATTAGTTAAAGTAACAGACCCTGTTGCATTAATCTTGCCTTCAACTAAATTGTTTACAACTTCACTAATTTGTCTTGGTGTACCGCCTATAAATGGAAGTTTGCGGAAGTTAAAATTTGTCATTAACGCCCACCTAATCCATTAACTTCAAAGTCTAAACCCTGCAATTCATTCCAATTGCCAGATATATTAACTTTTGCCCTATGGTATTTACCCCTTGATCTGGTTGGAGCAAAGCCAACAGAATTTACGCTTGATGCTGTTGTAAATGAAACATTGTCCTGCGTATTATTCCTAGAACCAACACTAACAGTAGCAGTACCGCCTTTATGAATAGGAAATACTTTATTAACCATTGTATGTTTGCCCTTAGACAATTCCTGTTCTGCTGTAATAACTTCTCCTGCTAAAGTACTGCCACCAAAAGTCTGGATTTTTTTATCCTTTACTGCGCCAAAAAAGTAAGAACCACCTTTATAAACTGCACTATCTAATGAAGATGGCAGGGCATCAATACTTGATGAAATGTTATCTAATTGTTCCAATGTATAGCCTGTAGAAAAAAGTGGCACTAGTAAATCGCAAGCAACTTCTAAATAACTCCATTTATCAACAGCATAATTATAAACCAGTATTTTGTCTGGCGTATTAGTTGTTGAGTCATTGCTAGTAAAAGACCACATGACTATTTGATTTTGCGGATCTGAAGCGCAAGTTAAATCTTCTTTATAAGCAATATTAAATTCATCTAAAAACCACCTGTTAACTCTTTCTGCGCCAATATTTTTTGAACCATTGCCATCAAACATATAAAAGCCATCATCAGAAAGGTAAAACACATTATTGCCAATAGACGTTACAGATCCATCTACAGCGCACCCCCTTTGAGTTTCGACAGCATCAAATTGCCATACTAATGGTGAGCCAACAAAAGAGCATCTAAAAATTCCACGCTCACATAAAATTGTTCCATATTCACCGCCAACTATTCCCTGTACTTTTCCATAACCATAAAGGTCTTGAAAATCAGATAATGTGGTGGAAGATACTGCCCAAGAAGTGTCATTGCCTAAACCAGACCATCTAACTCTATTAGAAACATTGCCATCAGTAGAGTCATTTGTATTGCCTACCATGACAAAATCTCTGATAGTCGCTATGTATTTTGCTTTTGGTGAGTCTGCTGATAAATCAGAAAAAAGACCAGAAGCATTTGAAACAATTTTTTGAATATTATCATTGTAATTAGTAGCAATGACATTTTCACCAAATTGAGTAAAACGCCACTTATTTCCTGTGCCAGTAGAATAACCACCAGATTTAGATATATCAGTTAATGAACTGTCAGCAGAATTAAATTTATAAAGTTTACCGCTATCACCAACATAAATAGCATTATTATCGTCAAAATCTTTAGAAGCTAAAGCACCTAGAATTTTATTAGTAGCAACACCAGAATAAGGTGAAAGGCTGTTAAAAGATCTGTAGCCGTCAGCAGATGGAATACAATTCTTAGCTTCTATTACACCCTTATTTGCTGTTACTGGCTGATCTGGTAGCCATTGCCCAAAATTTATCATTGTATACCCCAATTTTGATTGTTCTGCGCCTGATTATTCCATGATGGATTAGCAGGATTATTATTTGTCCAAACAACCGAATTGTCAGTTGTATTTGTCCATGTAGCAGATGTATCAATTGTGTTTGTCCAACTAATTACATTATCAGTTGTGTCACTCCAATTCTCGCCTAGTATTTCTGCATTAAAAGTAACAATTGCATCTGCTGTAATTGTGCCAGTAGAAAAAGCAATTAAAGATGTATTTAATATTACTGTTGCATCTGCTGTAATATTTTCCTGTAAAAATTGTACTTTTTTTGCAGTTGCTGTTGATGATGCATCTGCCGATATTGATGCAGAATTACTCTGCACTCGAACAGCATCAACAGAAGAACTAGCATCAGCCGTAAGACTTGATGCACCAACTAAAATAGCGCTTGCATTTAACGTAGCACTTGCATCAGCAGTAAATAATGCGCTTGCATTTCTTACCCTGACAAATCCATCACTTACAACTGCACTTGCATTAACAGATGCTCCGCCAAATAAAACTATTATAGCACTTGATGTTGCACTAGCATCTCCGCTTAAAGTAGCAGAACCTAACGTAATTACTGGAGCGGTAGAAGTAACAGATGCATCACCTGATATTGATGCGCTTGTATTAAATACTTTTAAAGCATTATTAGTTACACTGGCATCACCTGTTACAGAAGAAGCAAATTTCTGAACTTTAGTTGCAGAATTTGATGCACTTGCATCAGCGCTTAATGATGCATTACCTGATCTAATTCTAACAAATCCATCACCTGTAGTTGCACTGGCATTTACTGAAGCACCAACTAATAAAATCTCAGTAGCATTGCAAGTTACAGATGCATCACCGCTTATACTAGCAGTAGCTAATTGTGTTTTTGTCGCTGTGGCAGAAACACTGGCATCGCCTGTAAACGCACCCTGACCAATACTAACCGAAAAAGCACCAGATAATGATTTTTCTGAAAGCGCAAATACTGAAAGCATTAATTATAATTTATCCATTTGTACTTTTAAGGAAGGTTCAAGAGATTGCTTCATTATCAGATACTCTGACTTTCTATGAATGTTTTGTATGCTGTTTTTACGTCATTTGTCCAAACTGCATTTGCTATAGCTTTTACCTTTTCATCTTCACCACTAATGTCTGTAGCTGTATGTGTCCACTTACCATCAGAACCTTTTACTGAATTAAATGGTTGCAACACATGACGATGAAAAGAACGAGTTAGCTCTTTCTTAGAACCATCTGATTGTTCTTCCATTATCTTTGTTGCTTGACGAACTTGTATGTTCCATTGAGATACGACTTCTATTTTATCGTATTCTATTTCTTTAGTTATATCGCCTTGTGCCATAATTATTTTCCCTTAAGCTGTTGCCATGTAAGTGCCACTAAATCTTGCTGTCATGCCATTTACAGATGTGTACGATGCATCACCAGAAGTGTTACTTCCAACCAAAGTGTTTCCAGATACAAGCAATTTAAAATCACTAAAAGCCCCACCAGAAAAAAATGTAGCACACGCTGAAGTATTTGTTGCAGTATAAGGAAGTCCAGCTATTGAAACTCTATCAACATCACTTCCACTAAAACTAATCACACAATCAAAATGAACCATTCTTCCAACTTTTACATATTGTTCATTAGATGCAGATATTGATGAATTACCACCTACAGATTGTGAAGCTGTCCATGTACCTTCTTCATAGTCACTAAGGAGTTCACTGCTATCTGTTCCAGCACCATCACCAGTAGCACTAAAATCTATTCCCTTGCCACTTGTTCCTATGACAAGGTTGCCAGTTTTTACATTTACATTTCCATCATGGTCTATGTTTAATTTTTCGGTAGTGCCAACACCATTTTTAGTTGTATGGAATTGTAACTCTCCATGACCAGTTGAACTACTTTCATCGTGTGACCTTACAATCGCCATTACATTATTATTGTAACCCTTAAAATTTATATCCATATTTAAGGGTGATGCTTGTGTACCAGGTTGAGAATTAGTTGTAAGGTTTACATCTCCACCAGCATTATCGCCTACAGTTAATCCAGTTAATGTACCAACACTTGTTAAATCACTCGTATTACCAGTAGTTATTGCAGTTCCACTAGCATCTGGTAAAGTTATGGTTCTGTCGGCAGTAGGGTCTGTAACAGCTAATGTTGTTTCAAAATCGTCAGGCGTAGCACCTTCCATTTGAAACGTAAATGCTGTACCTTGATCTGATCTAAGTGTAGTTAAAGGAACACTCGTATCATTACTTGAGATAAGTGCAATATTTACTTCTTCACCACTAAAATTACCATTTGCAGAACCTTGGATGACAAAATCTGTAGCAGAATAAGAAGGATTTATAGTTATATCAATTCTATTTAAATTTGTATTAAAACTTGAGCCTAAGTCTATCTGTAAATAATCTGTACTTGCTGGACTACTTATATTCCACCAACCAGTATTAGCATCACTATCAAACGCTTTCCAAGGGTCATAAGTGGCAGAATATGTACCAACACCACTAGCAACATAAGGCGAAGGAGCAGTATTTGATGTCATATTAGATGGGTAGCTTGTGCCAGTACCATCAGCAGAAGTATTAAACCTTAAATCTCTAATGTAAACACCACTAGTACCACTAAATGTAAAATTAGTAACTCTTATATACCTGTAATTAAACGCTGAAATGCCTTTTGGCTGTTGAGTAACTATCAAACCTCTTGTTGTTAGAGTTTCATCTATCGTCACCCCAGACGCACTAACTACTAACTGGTCATTACCAGCATATTGAATTTTTAAATCACCTGTTCCTGTATGATTAATTAATGTATCACTAGCATCATGTTCAATACTTGTATCATTACCAGCACCAAATACAGCCTTTGCATTATCTCCAAACTCTAAGGCATCGGCATCTTTATCCCATAAGACATTGTAATTATCTCCAGTAAACGTAACGTCACCAGTAAATGTTCCACCAGTAGTAGGTATACCACCACCACCTATCCCTAAGTTAGTAGGAGTAATCTTTTTCATTGTGCCACCATCATCTACTAATACAAAGTCTGCATCTCCAGAAGATGTAGTGGTTGTTGGTGCGTCTGAGTTACCAGTTGTTAATACAGTTCCAGTAGCATCTGGCAAAGTAATTGTATTAGCACCTGTTGGGTCTGTAACAGTTAAGTTTGTATAATTAGAATTTGATGTGCCACCTTCAAATTGGATTAACTTTCCTGTAGAAAGATACATTCCACTAGAAAATATTTGAGCGTGTAAAGTATCATTAATAGCAAAATTAATACTTTGACCAGTATGTGAGTTAATAGCCGTCAATCCAGTAGAAGTTTGTGCTAATGCATAGCTGTTACTATCCATGTAGTCATAATGACTAAAGTAAGCTATGTCACTTATTGGCGATGATATTTTTGCTCTGCCTAATATGGTTGTTACGTTAGTATTATCCCCCACACTAAGTGTGCCAGTAAATGTACCATCTTCTGCGTATACATTTTTAAAGTTAGAAGATGCCCATTGAGTAGTTACTTGGTTTGTTCCAGATGGAGCAGAGGTTGTCCAACTTTGATTTGTTGCAATTGTTAAATCATCTTGACCTGAAGTATAAGTAGCATCACTTTTAGGTGACCTTACAAGTTTTGCCCAGCAATCAAGATATGCTGTATTACTGTTATTAGGAAGTTTTATCCATACTTCTTGATTACTTTCACTATTGTAATACCAAATAAAATTTGAAGTATCCCATATGCTTTGATTATAAACTGCAAGATTATTTTCAACTTGTAAACTTCTGTAGCTTGATGAATTTGCAGGTCTTAAATTAAGTCTGAAATTATGTGACCCTTGTAATGAACTTCTTCCTTCAAGTATAACATCTAGTGTAAACATTGAATTAGGAGAATATGGTGTACTAGTATCAAGTGTTGCAATTTTTATATATCTTGTAGAAGCCGAATCAGAATTAGAAGAACTAACTGCTGTAAAATTTGGTTTAGATTCATCTACAGTAAGTGATGTAATTCCAGTAACTGATCCACTTGCATCTTTAAATACTGATTTATCAGATGGCATTGTGCAGAAAATATTTTTTGCACTTGTATCCGCCCAACTCACTGCATTATCTGAATTAGAACTTTGCAAAATAGTTGTTCTGGCTAAAGTAGTTCCACTGGCAGTATAAGTACCAATACCAATCTCAAAATCAGTTCCATCAGTACAACAGTAATAAGTTGTGTTGCCATCACCGACAGATGCAAAAGATTCAAAGCCAGTAGATGCGCCTGCTAAAGTATATGTGCCTGTGCCACTAGTTGCGGTTGTTTCTTTTACCCTGTCTTTAATTACTAAAGCCATAATTTTAAGTTTCTGTAATAGTTAATCCAGTAGCTGATATTTTTAATGTGTCTGTGTCAGCGATTGTTTTACTGGCTGTCAATGAGCCATGATATAAAAGGTTGCCAGAAGAACTTGCATCAAAAACACCAAAATGTGTAATTGAACCAAATGCACCGCCAGAAGCTGTAAATTCGATTGCAGAACTATTTGATGTAGAACCGCTTGATGCAGAACTAAATGTAGCTACTTTTCTAGTGTAACCATTCCCAGATACTTCTGTGCCAGATCCTGCATCAGTCGGATCACTTGTAAATAATCCAACGTAAACATTAGATGGCGCACTTGTTGATGAAGTGCCTAAAAAGTGATCAAGCACTTTATTTTCTAAATAATTTGATTTTGCCATTTTTTACCTCAATGAAATTTGACGTTGATAATCAGAACGCATTTGCAAACGCCCTTGCGAATATGTGGAACGCTGTTCATCGTAGCGCACACTTTCTAATGCATTATTAAACTTTTGATTGTATAACTGTGCATTAGCCGTATCTAATAAATAGTCATAGGCACTATGCAAAGCGCCATACAAATAAATATCAGGACTTCTAATAAGCAATGTTGTTGAGGTGTTTGAATCACTTAAAGCATCGACATTGCCAATATAAATTATTTCTGCGGTCATTGTAGAATCTGGCTTTGGTCTTATTTTAATTTCTTGTCCAACAATACTGTAGGATGCAGGCGTTCCAGAAGAATTTGAAGAATATTCCTGATCTAACTGGTCTGGACTTAGATAGGTTAATGTGACTATAGGAGTTTGATTTAATTTTACGCTCCTAATCTGCCTCAGATCGGCAGGAAGTGACACATATTCATTTCCAGATGAAAGTGTAGCTGTGGCACGTTTCTCCTGCTCACGAGTTTCTAATTCCCTGTTTATTCTGCCTTCCGCTAATTCTATAAATTCTGGTATACGATCTGTTAAATCATCTCTTGCCAGAAAATTAGCAATAGCGGTTTTAAGTTCCGCAAATGTGTTTATACTCATACCAATCTTCCGCCACTTGTTCTAAAATATTTATTGTCAGGATCTTGAAGCCATTTTTTCCAATCTCTTGGATTGTCTTTTGGATTGCCAAATTTTTGCAATAAATCAAAATATAATGGCATAGGTATCTCAGCAATTTTTTGTTTATGCTTCTGCGTGTTGCCTATTAATTGATTTGGCTTCCATTCAGCTTCTTCTTTTTTTGCGCCACTTAATACAGGGTCTATATTAACTTCTGTTTGAATGCCTAAACCATCAGCATCATCTGTTAAGTAAGTTTTTTTGCCTGTAAGTGGATCTGAAGTAAGTAATTTTTTACCCATAATATTTCCTTAAAATTGGTGAGGGATAGCTGTGACTAACGATAACACAACTCAAAATTAAATATAAAAAGGCTTATAGTTTAAATTGAACAACTACCCCCCATAAAGAGAGGGCGGATAAACCGCCCCCTAAGATTTAGTATCTACGATGTAGATAGATCAAAAATAGCACTATGTGATTTTGGTGCTTTAACGATCAAACACCATTCAGAAAGAATTGCGAATTTTGTTGCGTCACCTGTTGGTGCTACATCCACAACAGTCATCATTCTGTTTGGTAAATGTCCGATTGAGTAATAATCAGAATCAACTAAGAAAATTTCAGAGTTGTTAGCTGATCTATCTACGACAGCCGAAAGTTCGCCAAAATCTGTCAGATAAATCGAAGCTGAACCAATAATGGACATTTCTTTAGCAGAAGTCATATGCAATTCATTGGATACGACTGAGCCAGAAGAAAGATCACTAAAAGCTACTTTATTACTTGGACTTAGAACAAGCATATCTGGTTTACCACCATCATCAAATGCTGACTTCATAGCATTGTCAATAAGTGCTAAAGATAACGCTCTATCATTACCTGATAAAGTGGCTGTATCAGAGCCATCACCAGTAGCAACTGCTGAAGTTGTTCCTGCTGTTGAAAGGTCAGCGTTAGTAATCCAAGTGATTAAACTTGCTGTCTTTCTAGGATCTGAACTTGATCTTGCAGTGTTAGAGAAAAGATACTTATTTATATCTCTACGCTGTTCAAGTCCTTTAAGTACTTTCACATCATTTGTATTCGCCTTAGTTCGCTAAACTAAAACCGATCTTACGATCTGCTATATATTACTATATAGATTAGACTATATCACATCCGCTATTTGCGGATTGGTGCGCTTCCACTTTGCTTAAAGTGTACTCCTTTCGGATAGTCGTTGCTCCTTCCTTTTGCAAGGCTTGGATCAGGATTATCCCCAACATCATTTGGTAGGACTTCCCCTGAGTTCACACCATTTATACTGCGCTAGTGTAAAGTTAACGCAGTTTCTTTATCTCTACCTGCTTTGTCCACCACATCTAATGTGCCAGAAATTGATCCTGCATTAGCAGAAATTTGGCAGTAGTTACCAAGTCTGGTTGTTGCAGTTGGGTTAACATAACTGTAATCAGCTCCTTCATTTTGGTAATTTGTCGCTGAAGCTGAAGCGAGTTCCTGACGTTGTGTTCATCTAGGTTCGTTAAGCCTAGACCGATCTATTATGATCCGCTTATACTTTCGATATAAGACCTGACTATATCTTCAACCTTTTTAGGTTGCTCTGCGCTTCCACCCACTTGGGTGTACTTCCATGTCTGGAATAGTCGATGCACCTTCCTATATTTTAATATAGGCTTGGATCAGGATTACCATATCTTTTGACTTAGGCTTCCCCTGAGTTCACAGAGTTGCAACTAAACATTACTGTTTAGCGAGGCTCATTAATTAACCTGCCATTCATGGAATACGCCTTTTACGACTTCCTTTTTTGCATTTGAAAAAAGAGGTGTTTCGCTTGGGTCAATTTTTGAAATTACTGAACTCAAGCTCTCTTTTTCTCCGACTGCATTTGCAGTTTTGTACGTTGCCATTATAATATCTCCTATTAATAGCTATTGAGTTAATAAAAGATTGACTGCATCATCAATCTTTCCAGATTTAGTAAGTTTTGCTAAAGCATTATCTTTAGCTTTGTTAACGTAATCTTTTTTAGTAGTCGGAGTTCCGCTTTTGGCTTTTGTAGGCAAAACTTTCTTTTGCTTTTGCACCTTGACTTTCTTCATATTACTTTGAAGTTCATCATAGGCTTTTGCCTTCATTAAGAACTTTATGGCATCAGCAGATCCATTATCATTAAGATTTTGAATTGCTTGCTCAGTTAAACCCTGTTCAAGCATATAATTTTTAAGACCTGCAACGGCTTGATTCTTAACTACAGGATCTTGCCATGTTGGAAAGTAATCTAACAATTTTGCATTTTCATTTTGCAAGTGCTGTTGTTTGGCAAGCAACATATCGTATTGCTCTTTCTCAGCAACTGCTTTTCTTTGCTCTTGAATATGCGCCAATTGTTTTTGACCTTCTTCCCATTTAGTCTTAACCAGATTAAATCTTTTAGGATCTAACTGTTGTGATAATTCACTCCAGTTTGGTTCTTGCCTAGCTGACGTTAGGACTTGCTCCGCTTCTTTTAAAGATTCAGAAAGTTTTTGCTGAAGTTCAAGAGTTTGAGCCTTATCAGTTTCAAATGCTCTTTTCTGTTCTGCAATTTCCTGTGTTTTTCGCGTGTAATCAGATTGACGTAAACCTCTATTTTCCCATTCTTTAGCAATCTGTTCCGCGTTCATCTTTGCTCCATCCAGTTCTAGGACAAACTCAGATTCGCTTTCTTCTTGCTCTTCCTGTTCAACTTCAGTTTCTTCAACTAATTCGGCTTCAGTTTCTTCAGTTTCTTCTGTCGCTTCTTCTTCAGTCGCTTCAGCTTCAACCTCAGTTTCTTCTGCCTGTACTTCCTCAGTACCTTCTTCTTCTTTACTTACGTTATCCTCAATAGGCGTATTTTCATTTAGAAGAACTTCAACCGCATCGCTATGTGATAGCAATCCAGTATCTTTTCCAGTTCCTTCAAACATATCAGGAGTATTGGACATTATAAAACCTCATTTTAAATTGAAATTATTTTCGTATTCCCTGCAAATATCTGTCTGCAACTTTCCCATCGTCAATAATGCTTTGGATTTTAGATTGCACTGACTTCATAGCGTTAATTTGGTAATACGCTTCTTCCCTTTCCTTCACCTCTGAAGGGTTGGAATTTCTTATTAAATCCAGTAATTCTTTTTCAATATTTTCAAAAATTATTTTAAAAACTGGATTATTTTTTAAATTTGTAGCATCAATTCCTGTTTGTATATCTTGCCTAGCCTGACCCTCATGCATCTAGTAGACCTTGCAATTTTTCAAACCCTCTAAGATCCATCTTTTCTCTAAAGTCAGATGGTCTAACCGCAACATTTTGCATATAAGATTGATTTGCATCTTTAAACGCCTGTGAGTAGCTGTCAGGAACTTGATTAAGCATATTAGGTCTAATGTAAAGTCCTTCTGGGTTTGGTGAAGGCTGTGGATTTGTAGAAGCTATAACAGAAGTCGCAATTTCTGGTGGAATGCCCATCATAGTCATTTGCGCAATTGCATTCTGTCCTAATTTACTGCTATCTCCATGAGGATCATTTATTTCATCCCTGCTTCGCTGAAATGTGCCAGTAAATTCGTCAACGCCAAATATCCCTTTAATTAAAGAAGTTAATGGACTAGCATCAGCCATAGCTTGTAATGGATTATATGTTGAAGATTCATTAACGCTTACATCAGTTGGATTGTCTGTAAACATTGAAGCATCTGCTTTTTTTTGAGCATTTTGATCTGCAAATCTTTTTGCTGTTCCAATATCTCCACCAGAAGCGTTCCAATAATTTAAAAAATCTTTTTCATATTCTGACAAATTGCCTAATGCTTGATTTGATCTAGCTTGCATATTTGCTAATTTGACATCAATTGGTGAAATATTATTTATGTTCCGCATAGAATAGCTTTCACCTTCTCTTACTGTAGAACTAGGATCTAAAGATTTTAAAAAACCATAATCTAATTTTAAAGAATTTGTTGAGCCTGCATTACCAGATCGCGCAGAAGTTATATTACCTGTATAATTTGTTTCGCCTTCTCTAACGACAGATCTGGGATTTAAATCATCATTTGTAAATTTTCCGCCAGAAAAATCAGTATTAAAAGTTACCA
>TARA_R100001463_G_scaffold48476_3_pt1 | contig 13578 bp, 22 predicted proteins | sample TARA_R100001463 | Tara Oceans TARA_R100001463 (sample SAMEA2622242) | marine metagenome | biome: marine biome (ENVO:00000447); feature: deep chlorophyll maximum layer (ENVO:xxxxxxxx); material: "saline water (ENVO:00002010), including plankton (ENVO:xxxxxxxx)" | depth 40 m
GGTGCAACATGATACGGACCCTGAACACTATGCGGTTGATGTTATCCAATAACATATAATGCGCTGGGTGATTGTTAATGTAATAAAACTTAACATATGATAGGTATACCTAACCTCGACAGATTAACAGGTCTATGTATAACAAACTACGGAGGGAGTTAGTGTTACTTAGTGGGGTACGTGATAGGAACATTTAAAAAAAGAAAGTGTCCCCCCTATATGATATTAATACATAGTAATCCTTGTGTATTAGTAACACATAGTGATTGATTATATATTATTATATATAGTCATGTGCTATGTATTAATCTTTTCCTCCCCGCAATCTACCCCTTTTTTTTAATTATTTAGAGAGTTACACGGCGGCGGCGAGAACATACTCAGAATCTTGGAGGTAAATTGACCCTCAAAGGTTGGTATAGCAATATGGTAACACGATTCTAGAAAAATTTCTGGCTTAGACTTAAGAGACTCAAAGGTCGTGGCCTTGAAAGGTGAACTCGCTGCACTACTAGGGCCAGATGTTCCGTACCGTGTAGAGCACTATGGATTCTTAGGTGCTCCTGATTCACGCGCACATACGAGTTCTATTCCCGTCAGTGCTTCTCAAGTAGAAAATATGATGGGCGCTTTACTGCAGCAAGCTCGACAGCAGAAGGTAAGTGGTCACGCAGACCACTTCTTCCCACGTGGGACGGTAAGAAACTTACCGGAAAGAATAGAAACTATTGATGACGGTCTTATTGAGTGGCCTAGAAGAAGAACCACTCTGTAAATTCACGTAGAATCGATATAACGAAAAGTCGTAGCTGTGGATTTTCTCCCTGTAGGTAGGATTATTGACCCCAGCAGAGATCGGTTTGCTACGTCTGCAGCGCATGGTGATTTTAGGATTATCCCTATGTACGGGGAACAGCGTGGTCAACACATCGACCCTGCTACTCGTCCCGAGTTATTAGCTCGTATTTTTGCTGGGGATGGAGATAACAGACGATCAATTACTTCGTACCCCATGACATCGGGGTACGGACCACGCAACCTCGACATACCCGGAGCTTCTAAATTTCATAAAGGACAGGACTACGCGATACCTGCAGGAGTTCCTCTGTATATACAAGGTGCCACTGAGTACTACTCACAGAACGGCGTTGGCGTAGCCAAGATCACCGATGCGCAAGGTCGACCATACGAGATTGAGTTATTCCATACGGATCCTGGGAAGTTTATGCAAGCTACTGCCCCAGTTCCTGCTGCTACCCCTGCTCCTGTAGCTACACCTTCTATTTCTCCTGAGAGAGAAGTACTTTACAGTGCTGAGACTCAAACGCCTCCCCTCGTGGAAGACGTAAAAGAAGCCCTGCTGCTTAGAGAATATGAACCAAATGGTCAAGCTCAGAAAGAAACAAGCAGTAAAGCGGTACAAGACATGCAACGAAGCTTGAATCAAATGATGGCAGCACTCGGATCGGGTCAAACTGAAGAACAGAGGACTAGATTGGTTTTAGATCAAGCTGCTAAACGAGCTGCAGAAGCTTTTAAGGGTGGGCAAAGCGTTATCTAGCACTTTTTGAGTTAAAAAATGGGAAAAAAGAAGCCATCAGTTGATTTTTCTCTTCAAGTTGACGACGTTCGACAGTTAGCTAAGAGTATCGAGTTCCATTGCACCAACTGGGCTGGCTCTAGGGACGATATAGAAGAACAAGTGCGACTTAGGCGCTTGCGTTACATGTTTAGAGCAGCCCTTATGGAAATTTCGTTTCAATTAGGTGATGATGCGTCTAAGTGAAGGTATATATTTTTCGGAAAGTCAGAAAAGTAGTTGAGCGTGGTGAGAAAAAGCCAACCATCCTTTGATTGCGTCTGGCAGGAGAAGCTAGGGCTCAAGACTCTGGCGATTTCGGCATTACTGAGTTGTTGTTTGGACGGTAGAATTAATCTACAGAGGGTTGCAGATGGAATTTCCTAAGTTTTTAGACGTTCGTCGTATATATCAGAACCCCGGCAGGATTTTAAACCCCGATAGCGTCCGTGGTGGGATTATTTATGGTGAGGTTGCTGATCAGCTTTTAAAGTATCTGGGGGCGGATCCTTCTATTAGAGAGGGAGCCCAAATAGGTTTGTCCATGCCAGGTGGACTTGTTCCTAAGCTTGGGGCTACAGTTATCGGGGCTGACCTCAGGAGACCTGCGGGAGCCGGGTCGCAAATTTACGATGAAAATACTGGGAAGCTAACTGCTGCTGCGCAAGCTACTCGAAAAAGAAGTATGGAGCTGGGTGAGGAAGATCCTTTCCCAACATTCGATCCGTTTGGAAATCCGGCTCCAGGACCTTACGACCATGAATTTAAAGTACCTTCTCCTGATGATATTGTTTTAAGTCTTAGCGATGATGCCAAAGGATTGACATTAACGACTCGCGCACGGCGTGACGCTAGTTTGCTTCCACTCTCTTCGCCAATAACAGATAAAGGACCAACTAATAACAATCCTCCTACTCTTACAGCAGAGGTAGTAGCAACTCCTTCTTCTACTGTTGCTTCTGAAGCCCCCGTGGAAGAAATGAAGAAAATGTTGCTCAGTGAGGGTGCGACTAACTACCAAGATTTTTCTAAAAACGAGATTAACGCTGAGTACGATCGTTTGAGGAAGAAGGATCCTGAGGAAGCTCTCAGGTTTGGTAAGGACGTTAATAGCGTTTTGTTTGGATACTATTGAGTTAGAATTTATTTAAATCATTTTTTGTAGGCAGATACAATGGGCATGAACCAAGGCGGTCCTGGTATGGATTTGCGTACCGGTAGTGGTGGAGAACAGATGAGTACTGGTCGTATGGCTGGCGAAATCCTTAATGCGCTTCGTGCTGCTGCTCAAGGTCGTATGAACCAAGGCGGTCCTGGTATGGAAATGTATACAGACCCTCGTAGTAACGAGCAACAGTATGGCCGTGGTGCTATGCAGGTTGATCCATACGGTGGCATGCGTTAAAGCATGGCTGCTCCGCGATCCCCGTTCCGACGAGAAGTCTTTTTACTAAGAACTCTTGTCGGAATTTTTGTTTTCGAGTTTGCTGTGATTGGGTTTAGTTTTTATAAGTGTGCTGACAAGATTGGCAACTCTGAGAACTCTTCCGTGCAGCAAGTTTGCCCAGATTTAGGAGGTCGAGCAGAAACTTTGTTTGGCGTGGCTATTGCCACTACGCTTAGTTTGATGGGTTTAAAAGAGCCTGAATCTAAATTGTAAGTTTTACCTAACTGGGTTGAGTTATGGATTTTGATCTACTTGGGTATATAGGAGATAGAGCTACTGAAGTTGGCAACACCTTTCAAAATAATGTTGGCGGTTCTGTTCGAATGGCTGGTGAAGCATTGGATGTCACCAGAGAGCAGATTATGGACTATTTGCAAGACATACCAAACAAGGGAGCTATTCCGATTCCGTTTACGGACATTATCCCGGAAGCGAGGACTGGCGCGGCGTTTGTGAAGTCAACGCTTGGAACTGCTGGACAACCGTTCAGAATCATGGAAAACCCTGCAAGCAATGAGTTTTATCAGCGGACAATCGATGAAGCTAAGTTTTATCCCGAGAGTAATACTCTTGTTTTTAATGAGGACATTGACAACCGACAGGCTTATGACGAGTTAGGCCGTGATTTCAGAAATAAAGACATCGGTCGGTATTACGCCAACGTTAATCCTGAAACTGGTGTGGTAACTGTTGACGATGAGTTTGGTACGAACCATATTCCTGCATGGCATAGATTGCGAGCCGTGAGTGGTCGAGATAAGGAAGGCGGAGAACTGGACTTAGTTAGCCGAGCGATTTCGGCAGGTAGTGCAGTTCACCGGAAACTAGAAGATGCGGGGTTGACTAATCCTTATCCTTTCGGTGCTCCTGGGTCTGTACAGATCGGGACATACCAACCAAAGCAGTAGTTGCGATTAGTTGAGCAAACATAATTGTACCTACGTTGCCCCAGGTATTGATTCGATGGCGTAGTTCGACGTGTTGATTGCCGTTGACCACGGCGGCATTGAGTTGTGCCATGTCTTTGCCGTACCAGCTAAGGCCGTAAACAGACATGCCCAGACCGTAGATAAAGGCAACAGATAGTAGAATGTTTTTCATAGTGATGGTGCGGTAAGCCTGGAGTACTCCAAGGTCTCAGGTCATACTACCGCTAAGTCAATAAAAGTCAAGGATGGTTGTAAGGATGTAAGTATTACAGGTTGTGTATGAGGTGTGTGAGTTAGTGTTTTGGTTTGAACCGATAGCGGTTTTGCCATGTAGCTGGGGTCCAGGTAAATGCGTAAAGTCATAGAACAAGTGTAAATTTTGTACAGGGTCTATAAAGCGCGACAGTACTGTCAAGAATCCGATCGTCAGATGGAAGTTTTTTTGTGCAAATAAAAAAGCCCCGTGTGGTAAAAAACGAGGCCATGACGTAAACCGTCGTAGTAATGGAGGAGGGTGGGGTCTTTGTCTGGAAACGACGCCCGTGACTACCGCAAGCTGTAAAAACTGTGGGGAGCGCGAGCCCTCAAGTAATTTGTAGAGGTCTTACACAAGTGCTCATAGCCGAGGAGTGTATACGCAAACCCCGTTTTCCTGCTCTCACGAAGCTTCTCATAAAAGCCTGACTGCTGAACATTCCACCGCCTTAGCAATCAACAGGAACACTTGATGCCTCAACCAAAAACTAAAACTTTACTGCTAGTTGCCAACCAGTAAACATAGCTTTTTGAGCTGTGGCAAATGCATTGAGTGTCATATCCACAGCACGTTGCACATCTGGATGTGCGTAATCGTCAAAGATTACCAATCCACCAGGCTTGACCATAGGACAGAAAAGAGCAACATCACGCGCAACAGAGGCAGAGTCATGCGCTCCATCGATGTACAGAACATCAATCCAGCGGTCGGTGTCGTTTCTGAGCACCAGTTCCTGGAATACGAACCACGAAAAGCCTTTGATGATTTCGACTTTCGCAGCGTTATCAGATTTAGCAACATTTCCCCGTGCTGTGTATTCGATACAGCCTAGTTCAGGGTAATTTTCAGGGTTTTCATGGTGTTCAAAGCTCCCAGTAAAGGGATCTATTGAAATCAGACGTGATTCTGGGTGGTCGAGGTAGAAATCAGACCAAAAACAGGTCGATGCACCTTCATAAACACCAATTTCGACGATCTGTCGTTTTTCTTTAGGATCTAAACGGAAGACTTCGCCTTCAGTAGCCTCGTTAAGCACTGCGTCGGTGTTTAACAGCGCGTCATACCATCCTTGATTGAAGTTATAGCGATCACTAAGCTTCTTTTTGTCTTTTAAAGTGACTTGCTTAGCCAAAGCAGACCCATTAGGGGCTGTGACGGTTACTTCTTCGTCGTTAAGCTGCGCCATTAAGTCTTTGAACTTGCTTGTCACTGAGACTCCGCATTTCCAGCATGTTAGCACTCACACCAAAGGTTGCAAGAGGTGCTAATACAGTGTATGCTCTGTGTACAACAACAAAAACAACATGAAGGATCAAAAGAAAGGCAGCATTCGTTTTGACTCCACAGACCTTGTTCGCTTAGTTGGTATCTGGCGTTCCCCTGAAATCCTCAATGCCGTCGTCGGCAACTTCACAGGATTCATTGTTTTTGGGTTTTTAATTTATTTTGGTGTTGTGATTACAACCAACCTCCAGCAATTCAAAACACAGGCCAGATACACGAATCAGTGCATGCTGCAGATGATGGAGGCTGGGCAGAAGGTCGACAGGACATACTGCAGGCTCGCATCTAAGGTTCGAGTACAGAAAGAAAGTTCTAAATAATCACTAAAGGCAAACCACTCCTGCATCAGAGACACCAGCGACTAACATTTGTCTCCGCCTCAACAGCGGAGATCAGACACATAAAAAAAATGACAATTACAACCATTCCTTCGACTAGGTGTCGCTGCTGTCCAAAGTGTGGCGAAGCATCACTCAAAGTAATCGACACAAGGATGGTTCCCGAAGGAAAAAAACGTCGATACAGTTGCAAACATTGCGATTATCGCGAAACTACCTACGAGATTCCTAGTTTGTCTTACGATGAGTTGGCCGAGCTTCGTAGGCTTATGAGAGACGTGAGAAACCTTATTTCTCCATCAGCTCCCAACGACCTACAACAATCGACTAAGCATGTGATCTGCTACTCGTGTGAGCACTTTGATCTGAAGGGCTGTGGGTTTGGTTACCCAGAAGCAGGGTCTCTTGAAGCAGAAGGGTGTTTCAATTACGAGACTAAGCACTAATATACTGATACTGCTTCAGTTTTTATGGATTCGATTCCGGTCCTTGGGACTGCGATTGTAAACGCTCCTTACTGGCTCCATCGGTTGTATCTTTCGATCGATTACCCAGTAGATAACTTTGTTGTCTTCAATAACAACGGTAGAGGTCAGATCACTAAAGAAGTGGATGCTCTACATGACATCAGCAACCCTTTTGTCAAAAAAGTGCATGTTTGTCATATGCCTGCAAACGTAGGGTGCTCAGGTGCATGGAACTTGATTATCAAGACGTTTATGAAGGAGCCTTACTGGGTTATATCTAATCATGACGTGATGTTTGAGCCAGGTTTCCTGGAGGAGATGCACACAGCAATACAAGACGAGATGGTTGGTATTGTCCACGGATCTGGCGGAGGTTGGGACATATTTGCTCTCAAGGACTGGGTTGTTGAGAAGTACGGTCTCTTTGATGAGAACTTGTATCCCGGTTATTGCGAAGACATGGATTATGGGATGAGGTTCATTCACGACGACATGAAGCGTGTCATGCAACTTAGTAAGGGCTACTACCACGGCACTAAAAAGGATGACTACAGCGACGGCAGTCAAACTTGGCGGTCTGAACCTGAGATTGCAAGCTCAATCCACCTGGCGCACGAGATGAATAAGAAGTACTTGCATTTGAAATGGAACGAGGCGTGGCAAGGACATGTAGATGGAGAGACTTATAAGACTCCTTTTAACATCCCTGAAATGCCAGTTGACTTCACTACCTATGATCTAGAGTTCGTCCGTCGTAAGCACCTAGGTTTCTGATGTCATACACTGTTCGACACATTGTTAACAGCAAGCTTCTTTCGGTAGATGACGACGCTGCAGCACAGTCTTTCGATGACTATGGTCTAATCTGCCAAGCTCTTACCATTGCTTCTGGTACAGACCTTTCGCATATTGATAATCCTTTTGCTAACGCCTTCCCTGGTGATCATTACCGCCTCTTGGCTGGTCTTCTCACTTCTCTTCGTCCTGACTGCATTGTAGATATTGGCACTCACATGGGTACAGGTACTCGTGTTATGTACGACTACGCAAAGAAGGCAAAAGTCCATACTTTTGATTTAACGCCATGGCATGAGTTCGAAAAAACATTTCTAGAAAAAGGCGATTTTGTAGAGAATGGAGGTCGTTTAACGCAGCACTTAGCTGACCTCACAGAACCTGACAACTTTCAGAAGTTCTCTGCTTTGCTACAGCAAGCAGATTTCATCATGGTCGACGCTTGCAAAGATGGAGTGTTTGAAGAAAAGTTTTACTCTTTGCTTTCTACGCTTAATATGGAGAACAAAACTAGGTACATGCTTCTTGATGACATTCGCTTTACTAGCGAACTTCTCAACTGGCGTCGTATTGAGAGCCCCAAAATTGATCTCACTAGTTTCGGTCACTTTACTGGGACCGGACTAGTCGATATCTCTGAAGGTTTCAAGTTCTTGCACTGAGGTTAATGCCTTTCTACTCTTCATACCCCACCCAAGGCAAACTGTTCAACAACCTTAAGAGTCTGTTGGAGGGTAAAAAGCTCTCATCGTTTGCGTTGAGTAAGGCAGCAGACCTGTCTCCTACAACCACACGCAAGATATATACTGACGAAAAGTATATTCCTTCTCCTGATGTTCTAGAGAAGATCTGTTTGTCACTTGAGTGTCAACCTGGCGACCTTTTGTTTATTAAAGGTATGATGGAAGGAGAAGTTGTAATGGGGTCTGGTGTTTTCTCCTGCTGAATACGAACTAGCAGCTCGTGCCTTAGGCGCACCAATCCCTCAGAATGATGCGGAAAGAGCGGCTGCTGCACCCATGGTCGCTATGGTACTGCGTGAGTTTGGCCGTGGTGGCACTCCTCCTCCGCCAGGGATGGAAAACCAGGGTATGCAAAACACTGGTGCCACTCACTCTTTGAACGGGTACCCCGACAACAACCACCCGATGGAGCGTCAGTACCTGGCTTCCAGGATGCGTACCGACGCAACGCCTGAGTTGGACCCAGAAGTCCTTCAGTTGCTAGAGATGGTGGGCGATCAGCCTGAAGCTGTGGACGCAATTATGCAGCTGCTGGCTTACATCAAGTCAAACCAAGAACAGCACATGGATCATCTCTCTTCACAGAGACCTGCTGAGTGTGATTACCCCAACCTTGGTGATAACTACTCCATGTTGAACGCTCCTGGCAGCAACATGATCCCTCCTTCTGTTCAGTTCCAACAGCTCAGTTGAAATGAACCGCGCTACTGCATTACGCGAACGAGACGTAAGAAGAGACGCACCAGTTGTTAGTCCTGGTGAGTTTCTTCGTCGCTACTTGGCATCTAACTTTATTGAGACCGGAGCACATCCGTCTTCTAGACAAAAAGAAGGAATGAATCTACTGTCTCAAGAAGAAGGGAATAGTCTAAAATATATGAAGAAGCCTCGCCAAGGCACCACTTACGACAATCCTGGAGGTTTCTAATGGCTGCTGGACTACTACCTATGGCCGGTGGCGCTATCGGTTCAGGTGTTAAAACTGCTGCTGCGTTTGCTCTACTGAAGGACTTGATTGGTCCCGCTCTAGGTGGGGTTCAATCTGCTGTTGCTTCTCCTAACCAAGCACTTCAGGCAGGGAACACTGCAGCTGGTAAGTACACTGTTTCTCCTTCACAAGAAGCAGCTATTTATCAGTCAGTACTTCTTCAGAATGCTTTAGATAAAATCCTTCAGATTCCAGGACTTAGTGAAGGTAATCAAATTAATCCACGAGAACTAATTGATAACGCACGCGAAAAGAACTTAGAAGCACTAAGAGAAACTCGTACTGGTGAAATCGCGTTAGGTGAACTGGGTGTTATGTCAGCGACTAACCCTGCTATTGCCCGAGGCGTGGCCGATGTAGCCAAGTCTGGTGATGAACTTCTTGGTGAAGTTATTACTAGCATCCTTTCCAACGCTAACATTAGTGGAGATGCAGCTGTAGGGCAGGTAATCTGATGACTTTTTCTCGATTAGGTGCTGAACTCGGAAAAGCAGCATTTAAAAATCCTAAGGGTGCTGCTCAGGTAGCTACCGGTCTTCGAAATGCGGTAGGACCAGAACAAGTTGATGACTTAATGGGAGCGTTGCTTTCACAAGCAAAGAACTTGGTACAACCTGAGAAGCAAGTAAATCGCGGAATAGATGTTCTTAAAGGACTTGGTCTAATCGGCGGTGGTGCAGGTGGTGCTTTATTAGTGTCAGGACTGATGGGAGGCGGTGGAGATGAGTCAAACACTTCTACTGTTAATCCTGTATCTCCAAACACTGCTAGCGATCCCAACGCGAACACCAACAACTCACCTAGTGGAACTACTGCGTTTCAGTCTGGTCAGGTGTCAGATCCGACCAGTTTAGATGGCTACCTTGAGGCAATTACTCAGGGAATGAAGGATCGGAGGGCACAGTTTGAGACTGTTAACTCCCCAGAGTATCTACAAGCTGCTACAGACCGACAAAGAGACGCCAAGCTTGCACTCAATGCGCAGCTGCTGGAGAGCATCGAAGGCAGAACCGCAGAAAAAAGCAGACGAGAAGAAAGCATCTCCCGCATTAATGCGTGGAAAGCAATCGAGCAGGAGACGATTAGAGCTAACAAAGATATTGCTTTAGGGCTTGCGTCGGTTGCTTACCAGGCTGGCACCCCTAACGCTGCTACTCTTTCTGCTCTTTCACCAATTGTTCAGGCTGGTGCCTCTTCTTTTGTACCAGGCGCTTCTGTCCTTGGTTCACTTCGCCGTTAACTAATCATGGTTGCTATTTTACCTGCATTGGCTACAGGTGCTTTATCGGCAGCTGGTAGCTTTGGTGCAGACAAGATGTTAGGCGGTCTCTTTGGAGGCGGCGGCGGAGGGAGTAGTAGTGGAGGTATGGACCCAAACACTGCTCTTTATTTGCAACAGTATGCTTCTGCTGCAGCAGCTGCTAATGCTCCTTTAACTGCTGCTGCTCAAGGTTTAGCTTCCTTGACTGGTGCTTACGCAGGAAGCTTAGGCCAACGAGGTAATCTTATTAGTAGTGGCCAACTTACACAACTTGCTGAAGCTGCTAATCGATCACAGTCTGCCACAGGTCTACTTGGAGGAGAGGCTTCAGGCTTGACCGACCGTGGGATCAAACTTCTTGGGAACACTGCTGATGCTCGTCTACAAACTGAGCTACTTAATCCTCAGTTCACCTACGAAGCTGGTAGCGCAGTTTTAGCTGGTGAAAACGAACTGGCTAAGTCAGCTGGCCAAACCAATATAGATTTGAGAAATGCAGAAGAAACGGGCAAGCTAAAGGCTGCTCTTGATCAGGCGTACACTATCGGTGATGTCTTTGATACTCGAGCCAACACGAAAGGACAAATGGCTCTAAATTCTCAGCAGTTAAACAACAACATCAAGATGCAGGAAGTAAAAGATCTAGGTTCGTTGGCAAGAATTCAAGCTGAAGGTAAACGCCAGATGGCACTGCGTCGTCAAGGAACTAACATGGCGCTAGCAGGAACGAGAAGTTTTGCATGATCGGCACTAGTGTTATTGGTGACTCAACTACAGTTGGCGCGTGGTTAGATACTCTCGACAAAACTCAAAAAGACGCATTTAAGTTCTACTGCAAGAATTGCGTTAGTGATATTGAGGCATTCCTGTACTCTCGTTTTCTTCAACCGGGATACGCAGGGTCAATCTCTGATTTAACCGCATACGTACAAGAAAAATACCCTAAAGAGGATCTCAGGAAAATCTTATTGATTGAGATTGATTCACTAAAAGTAGACATCGGGAATGTCCGTCAAATGACTTTGACTGGGATGCTTGATCATGCCACTGCTGCTACTAAAATTTCCGTTCTTCAAAAAGAACTTAGATCCCACATCCAAGCCGTAAGACAACTCACTGATGGAGTTGATCGTCGTGGACTTTTACTGGCTGGCGCTGATCGTTGTCTTCGGGAATTAAATAACACTTTTGAAGATGTGCCCGCGATGATGGCTTTGCTTGAAGAAGCATCACTCGTCATTTGGGGCACTATCGAACGAGAAGAAAAGAGTTAAATCTTATTCATCAAAGAAAGTAAATTATTCAACCCCACTCGAAAGACACCCATAAAGGAGTCGTTTACTCCAAGGGAGAGACTAAGAACGTCTTCTTTTACCGTGGCTCCGAAGGGAAGAATACAAGCTGGTTGCTTGGAGACTGGATTCCCTTGAACGTCAGTCCACGTAATTAGCTCATCTTCCATAGATCCCTCAAACAGCACCTCAGGCATGTACCGCACGATCTTGCTGAGATTATCATCTAGCGTATAGCAACTCAATCCATAGAATAAAATTGGTTGTTCGTGATCTGGGACCCTACCCATGAACTTGAAGTGGTAAAAGACAAGCCACTCATCTCCAATCTTGACTGGAGCTGTGGAATTAAAAGTGGGGAACTCTCCAGTTACTTTTTGTAGTACTGAAGAATCGATCCTCTTTTCTTTTTCTCCCGGTGTCTTTATGACAATCGGTACAGTCGAATAAAGGAGACGAGTTTTGTCGTCGTCTCTGAAGAAGCACCAGTTTTTTTCTGAACCACCATCTACATGATTTAACCCAATCTCAGGGTAGAAAGCATTTATACATTTACCGAAACGATCGATTTCTCCTACGCAAACTTTGGGATTTTTTGCCATTTTATGAGTGGTGTTATCCCAGCGGGAAGCGTAAGCGCTGGTAATGAATTGACACATCAGGTTTCCCTGTGAGTCATGAAACAACCTCGGATCTTCGTAACTGAGTTTGTGAGGGTTGTTTCTTATTTTCTTGGCTCCCACAATTGTGTCGTCACCAATCAGTTCACCTACATAGACATCTGTAGGAACACTGTTGTAGTAGAAGTACTTCATGTCGTGCCGGAACACAAATGGTTCTGGCTGCGACCGCCACGCGATGAGTTGGTGACCGTCGTGATCGAATAAACAAGGACTAAAGTTAGCTACCGAACGGAAAGGAAGTCCTCGGTTAATTCTGGTGAATACACCTCCAAGATCTTCAGCTTGCTGATAAACACAGGGTCCTCCGTGTTTATACATACGCACTCTAGATGGGTAACACACACTACTCATCGAGGCGTGGTATCGAATGTGCTGAGTACTCATTTGGACAGATCCTCCATTGCTTTTTCAAATCCGAGCGCAATTCGATCCCAGCGGTAGCTGGGGTTCTGCGTAACTTCGTAACACTCTTCGGCTACTTCGTCTCTATATGCTTTGTCGTGATAAAGCTTATTGAGATGATCGACGGCAGAAGTAACGTCGATAATTCCTCTTTCTACGCTGAGATCTTTATCCCTAACCCAAGCCGCGACATCGATTAGACATCCGCTTCCACGCCAAATATCTCGGCACGACGTGTGGTCAGGAACCACTTGTGCTTTTCTACATGACGCATGTTCAAAGGGCACTAGTCCCCAACCCTCTCCATCTGCTGTATTTATACCAACGTCACAAGAGTTATAGATTAAGTTTAGCGTTTCATCGGTAGGGGGAGCCATATAGTTGATGTTCCGTGCAGTCATGATCAACCGATTTGTTGGGTCCAGATCTCGTCGTTTCATTTCTGAGTCAAAGATTTCACGAATACCCCATCCCAAATCCTTCTCACTCATATGTAGATAGAGCATGGTGTCTGGCTTGTCCTTTGCAAACTCAGCAAATGCCTTGATTGTTAGGTCAATTCGTTTGCGAGGTTGGTTGCGATTAGCGTTTAAAACGATGAACTTATCTGTAGGAAGACTCAGTTTTTTTCGAGCTTCTTTTTGATCCATGGGATAAAACTTATCTGCGTCAATTCCGTGAGGGAGAACTCCCAACATCTTCGGTTCGACGTTATGATTTTGGATTCGTTGAGCTTGCTGGACTGTGAAGGTGACTGAGAAATCCCAGTCCTTCACATACCTAAGCATAGAATCTACATACCGCTCAGAATCAATAGGGAAGTAAGGTATGAACTTAAAACCCAGAGTCGATTGCAAGAAGTGGATTTTCTCCCACACCTGATTGATCATCCAGATATCGTTTAAAGCGATGATAAAGTCAGGTTTTTCTTCTTCGACAACTGAAGGTAGACGAGCTAAACCAAAACGGTCACCAGGATGGACTCCTGCTGCAGGGTAGATTTTAAAATCGTAGGGGTGCGGATCTCCGTTATAGTTAATACCGAACACTACAACTTCATGGTTTTTGCTGAGGTGCTCTAAAAGACTATGGGTTACACGTGCAAAACCCGTAT
>TARA_R100001463_G_C3545262_1_pt1 | contig 13570 bp, 28 predicted proteins | sample TARA_R100001463 | Tara Oceans TARA_R100001463 (sample SAMEA2622242) | marine metagenome | biome: marine biome (ENVO:00000447); feature: deep chlorophyll maximum layer (ENVO:xxxxxxxx); material: "saline water (ENVO:00002010), including plankton (ENVO:xxxxxxxx)" | depth 40 m
ATAGAAAAAAGAGAGCAGTACTTAGTAAAGCTAAAAGAAGTCTTAGGTAAGTCGGACTAAATTCGGATCGATAATGCCCCGTAATGGGGATTGAGTATATACATAATGACGAAAATAGCCTTTTTATTTGTGTGTAAAAACTCGCATTAGGTGTACACATAATAGGTAATTTGACATTGGCAGAGCTCTGTGGTAAAATTGATTATCAAGTAAGGAGACTATGGTTATCAATACGTATCTAGCTTACCGATTAGGTAAAAAAGGTGTAAACCAGTACAAAGAGGTGAAGAAACATATCACCTATGAGTACAGGAAAAGAGAAGCTTTATTCGATCTTGGTTGTCACCGTGGTGAAGGATGCGTCTTATGGTATGCTCAGAGGGCAATAAGATCATACACCCTCCCTGACAGCACCCTGTTACAGGTAGTGAAGGATGATATCAGCTGGCATATGGAGCAAAATGTCAATATGTGTCCACCTTATAAGAATTGGCGCGTTAGTGGCACTATTATAGCTGCCATACTCTTCAAGAAAGGTGATAAACAGGTCCTGAGAGCAGCATCTCCTGCCTTAAAACTAGTATGGGAATCTATAGATCTTGAGTCATACAGCGGATACGATGGGTGTAGTCTTCTAGCGGACCAGATATATGAAGAGCGATCCTATAACAAATGCATTGCGCTGGGAAAAGAAGAGTTTCGAGCAGCCTTTCTTCGTGCTGCAGAAGCTGAAGAAGGTGAACCACTACAGCTAGAGATGCGAGACTATGAAGTCAATGTACCCGGATTGGGTAGGTAAATAATGAAACTCGGATTAGGTGTACTAATAATGACGCGGATTGAAAATGTCCTATAATGATCTATTTTTGAAATTTGTGTAGAGAGAATCCCAAAACACATTGTTCTGGGATCGTCTCCTTCTCATAATGGAGGGCACTATGACCTAAATCTTACTTTCTCTGAGCTCAGGACAGCATTTCATATGTTCCTTTGCTCCTTCATCTGTCCAGACCCACTCGTAGTCTCTAATGTGTTCGTGAGTCTTCTTACAGCAATCTTCACAGCACTCAGGTAGTTCTTCATCACAGCAACAGCCAAAATCAGCTGACTTATCACCAGCTTCACCAGTCCACGGTACTTCACACACATAGTATTCCATTCGGTTAATAGTCCACGCACCGGAGAGAAGATAGTCGTGGTTATCTTCTGTTATCAGAGTCCATATGTAGTTGTGGTCAAGACTCTGAAGAAACTCTTGCTCCTTTTCATCCCAAGGGTCAAAGTATCCGTAAAGCTTATTGCCATCCTTGTCTAGGTAGTTATGATTCTCATTAATTGTATTAATAATGGGTTTGTATTGTTCTTTCCATTCTTCAGGTGTCATTTGTCTTTTCTCCAATACTCATCATCAGGAAACGCTAAGTTAGGTTCTTCTTTAATAGTTTCATAGTGTGGATACGTATCGGTTGTTTCCGCATCCTGTCCATATTCTTCTATAGTGTCATTGTACTCGTAATCACCATCAAGAGCATCTTGTAAAGACTCAGCAAAAACTACAATCTTTCTTTTTCCCTTTGCGTACTCAGTGTATGACTCATCCATTGTATAGTAAGGCATTACTCTTCCTCCATTGCTTTGTTCCACTCTTCAAGCTGTTCATCAGTGAAAAGTTCTAGCGCTACATCTAAACCTATCCTCAGATAGTTGATGTTTGTTCTAATATCCATTGTTCCTCCATTAATTGATGTATCCATTATATAGTCTTTAGGTGCTAATGACAAATTGGCATTCAAAATTTCTGATAATGATACAGATCTCCATTTCATAATTTTGGGCAGTTGCCGTATGGAAAGTACTCTTGTTCCTCACACGCACACCAGCCAAACTCTTTTACTTGCTTCTTATGGTCAAACGATGCTAGTTCGCCATAGCTCCAGTCTTCTCTCATTCTTCACTCGCATTACGTATCTGTCTTATGGCTTCTTCTAGACCAAGAACAAATCCATAATGGTAAGCTCCGTTCAGGTATTGGTCAAAGTCCCATTTCCTAAAACTTTCGATGCAGTCGTTGCCATCCTCTGGCTCGTTTCTAAAATCATCCCTGTCCCAGTATCCATCCTTGTAGTATTCCCAAACTTCGTCAACGTGTTCGTTAATTATACTCTCAACGATCTCTACAGCTTTATCTTTATTCATTACAGTCCTCACATTCTCCACACTCGCCTAGCATCACTGGCTCATCAATATCTGGGTCTATCATCATTGATGACTTCTCCATATCAAAGATAACAACATTCTTTTCGTGCCTAATACACCAAACTTGTATATCTCCGTTTATTAATATCCCAACTTCATTATGTGCATACATTCTAGGGGAAATACCATCAGGTAGTTCCTCTACGCATAACGAGCAATGGATGTATCTTGCTATATAGTTTTCGTACAGATGGTCGCCTGTACACTCTAATTCTTCTTCCATAGTTCCTCCTCTTGATTTACCTATGGTAGCAGGTAATCACGGGGAATGCAAATTTCGGATTAGCAGACCTATTAATTTCGGATTAGGAATAGTAGTAATGAGGTCATACTTGGGCGAGGAGCGTCCAAGTATGAATCTGCGTTCTTAACGAGCGGTAAGGAACACAAGTAACAATGCACAAGGTACCAAGTTTGTGAAGGGCTACAACACAAAGTGCTTCGATTGTGAAAAATCACAGACTCCCCCCGTGTACATAACGGCTCATTATGTAGTAACGTTTGGTTCCGTAATGTATAAGTTTCCCCAGCATTATGCAGCTGATGCGCAGCTGTCACTACACAACAGCTCATTATGTATGAGTTTGGAGTCCCTGATCTTTTTTTTCTAGAAAAAGTCAATGTTTATAGGCTTTTAAAGTTCCAGAAGCAGCTGCTGTCTGGTATTTTTCTTATACACAACGGGTCGTTATGTACTGAGTCTGACGGGTCGTTATGTATGACGTGCAGATCCGATAAAACCACCTGAGCCACCTCTTCCTCCTGATCCATAAGTTTCACGTAACGGCTCATTATGTATACATCATATGGAAGATCAAAAAAAACCCGGAAGCTTTCACCTCCGGGTCTTCTTCTTTTATGCAATCAGTGATTAGGCTGAAAGTTTATTTGGCTTGGGCTGCTTAAGTATCCATCTTATCATCATTGCTATCATATGTGCGCCACATCCTGTTTTATAGTCTCAAACTCTGTCGGGTCAATAAACCCTACGTATCCTCCACCATTAAGTTCCGCATCTTGGCTGATGCATAATGCTATCTCGTCTCCGTGGTCAGTTGTAATGCGCTTACCATCTCTCTCCACCTGCAGTACTAAGAAGTCAGTCATATCACCATTTACATATCCGTATCCAGTGATAGTGAGTCCTAGTAACAGGTCCAGCTCTCCTTTAGCGTTATGGGGATTTGCGTCTTCCCACTTTAGTAATTCCATTAAGTGTCCTCCTTTTCGCTATATTGATTTAATTTCTTAAGGGTTTGAATAGTCGGCTCAACAGTTCCATTTAAGTATCTGTATAAACTAACTTCTCGCACCCCTGTCTCTTTGCTTAAGTTGAAAACGCTACCTGCTTTATCAACTAAGCCTTTAATATCTTCTCTATCGAGAATCTTTATCTCTGTCACTAATGACCTACTTTCTGCTTGATAGCGGAAAGAACTTGAAGCGGAACCGGGCTATACTTCAAGGTTTTGTCTAAGTACCTGCACCGGCTACTCTTAGCTCTACCTTCCCTTGCGGACCAGTCGTTTCTCAACAACTGGAGTACTATTAGCTTACCTCATCGTTATGGCAATGTCAAATCGGCATTCGGATTAAATCATAATGTAATGTGTAAGGTCACACTTGCATATGGCTATGCAAAGTGTGAATGCAAGATCTAACTTATATACCTAAAGCACAAACCCCTCTTACGAGGGGCTTGTTATTCACATACAACAGGGTACAGTTATATATGAAAATCTACTGCTACTGCTACCCATTTGCAAACGCCATTGTCATCTACATCAGCTAGCAATTCATCAATTCTCTCATCAACGAGTTTTTCCCAACTACTTTCTGTAAATTCTTTATCATCATCAGACATTACATCTTTTTCAGAAGTACCAAACCAACCCATTTGACTTTCTTGCTCCCAACCATATTGTTGAGTTATAATACTCATCATTCCATACTTTTTGATTTCAACTTCCTCATCAAGTAGCTCCTCTGTGGTGTAGTACTCATCAACAACACGCTTGTCATTTTCTAAGATAAATTCTCCTAGCTCATCTTTTTTCCAAGATTTGACTACTTGATTATCTAAGTTTCTGTTTTCAATATCCTCATCTTTCAAACCGATAGTTGCAAACCAATCAACATTGTGTAGCTTCTTAACCATACGAGTACCTTTCATTAAGGATATATCCTCTAAGACATTGTTAGCATTATCTTGTGAAAAGTAATTATCCCAACGCCCACCAATTTCGTACCAATCCCAATAGCCCTCATCATTGTAGTAATAGTGACTAAAGACTTGGTAATCATCATTTATTTCAAAGTCCTCTGTATCTATCAAACTTTTCTTAAACATTTCTAAGTGTCCTTTATTATCCAAATCAAAAGTACCTTTTCTAAATAATTTAGTTAGTGCCATTATTGGTTCTAATTCTGTACTTATCTCGGCAAGAGATAAACTGTTACTTTCTTTTGTTTCTGCATTCCACTTAGTTGTTCTCTCTGCCCAACCACGGTCACGCTCAATAAACGCTTCACACATCTCATTGACTTTTTCAGTATTACGCTTAGGGCTATAATACGCTTGTAGTAATGTTGTTGCTTTTTCGTTTAGTTCGGGGCTAACTTCACAGTACCTATCATCTTGTTCGTTGTAAGGTGCTAGTAGTTCAGTTAGATAATCACTTTGTAGTGCTTCCCCCATAGAAAACATATTCTCTAAATTTTGTTCTGCTTTAGAATAGTTCTCATTAACTGTGTAATCATCATCTCTTGGAATAAACGCTATTCCTACAAAATGGCTCATAATATACCTCTTTCTTATTTGATTGCTAATACCATATTAGCAACTTGGATTGAGAATGCAAGTAATGAGTGTGGCACTTGTTGCGCGGGCGCACACGTGCCAATGCCGTATTCGTTAAGGAGCATAGCTTACACAAGTACAGAGCCGTTATGTAGTAACAAATCTGAAGATCGTTCACAGCATAAAAAAACCCTCTCCGAAGAGAGGGTTTAGTTTTCACTAATCAAACAAAGGAGATGATTATGGTGAAATCCAATCGGGTGGAGTGTCATCTCTGACATCATCAAGTAGAGCTTTAGCCATTTCTCCGTTTGTAATTCTATCACCTATTGCTAACTGAATGTAATTCAATAGCTTTGGTGTAACTTCAAACGTTGCTACTTTTTCTCCATTGAAACTTAATTGAAAATGAAAAGGTATAACTCTCTCCTCATCATATTGATTTTCAATATCCATTTCTGTATATAAACCTAGTTCAAATGTCCCCCATTTATCTTTCACTTCATCTTTACCTCTAAAGTAAAAGGTTTCATCATCACCTAAAAAGGTAACACCTTGTAACTTTAATAGTTCAATCGTTTCTTGATGAAGAGGTAATTTAATTAGTTCCATTATTTGTATCCCCTATCACTCTTGCATAAATGATTGCAGTTTGTTCTTTGTAATTTTGTGTTGTTCTCCACTCTATATTCAACTGTTCTCTCCTAAACAGTTTGTCTTTAAAGTATCTAGCAGATGATTGGTAACTTGCAGTAACACTCTTGTAGTTTGGGCTAGTAGTACTACTTAGTTCATACCATTGATTAGGATTTTCTCTCATTGTCCTTACGTTATCATCACTAAATATTTTGCTTGGTCTACCTTTGCTACTAGCGTTATTAACGACTTCATCACTAACAGGTTTCATATTGATAAACCCTCTTTTCTTGCATTAGCTTTATTTATTTGATGAACGATACAATTAATCAATAACGACTGATTAGTATATAAGTCCTTATCGTAACCTAGTTCATTGAGTGTCCAACCTATAACATTAACTAACTCGCTATGTGTTAAGTCTATGCACATTTCTGTAAGGTCATACTCGCCTAATATGTTTTGATTACTGTCATTCAACAGTTCATCTATGTCTTTTTGTTCCATAATATCTCCTTAATTAATCTGACTATCTAAGATTAGCACTTCTACATTCTTATGCAAACTTCGGATTAGATTTTTTGATAATGAGGTATGACTTGATCACTTGCGTGGCAAGTCATAAGTCCAAAACGATCTCGCGTTAAAAAAAAACAAGCTAGGAATTTCCTAGCTTGTAAAAGTTTGTAGTAGGTCTATATATTTAAACTGAAATCAATTCTTTTTTTATGTAGTTAAACGCTTTATCTGTAATTGGGTGTATTCGCCCATTAACAGAAGTTTTGGCTTGTCTTTCAAACCTATCGTTACTACCTCGTATTTCGGCTGACCATAACTCCCAATCATTAACTGCATTGAGCATTCCCCAAGCATTATTAACAACAGAGTAACTATCGGCTTTTTCAAAATTTTCTACAATCTTGTTATGAGCCAATTTAACTTTAGTTATAGCACCCTCATTTAGAATATTTCCATCAATGTCTGTTCTCTCCTCAACGCTAGGATAAACAACATCAAGCATTTTTTTAAGGTCATCAACATTAGCGTTGACTTCAACAAGTTTATTTAATTCTCTATTGAACTCATCATAATATTTATAACCAATTTCTAGACTTTCCTTAGCTTGCATAACTTTACTACTAGCGTTGTAGGTGTGCTTAAAGCTAAAGCTTGAAACACTATTAGCAACTGCTAACTGTAAAGTATTAGAGCAAGTAATTCTAGTTGGTGTAGTAATTGCCTTGATACTAGTAGAGCCATTATGAGAATTGATAACTGTAAAATAAGGTACTACCTTATCATCTCCAATTACAATATCCTCGCCTAGCTTTAAAGTAACATAGACAATAGCACCATTGGAAAAAGTACCTGCATTTTGATACCTAGCCCCAAAATCATCAATCACATTATCCATAAAGCCGAATACATCTGTATTCTGAAATGGTACGTAACGATTGCCCACTGCTTTAAAAGGATACAAAGTATCCATACGCATAGGGATTTGATTATGATAAACTTCTACAAATTCGCCATTAGGCAATTTTGCATAAGTCGGCATTAACTCAACTTTCCAATCTAGATTTGCACTTTCAATACATTCACGAGAAGTTAACAACCCCTCGGTATTTGTACCCATAGCTGAAAAAGGATTATCACGAACGATAGCCTGTTCAACTCCTCTAAAAGTACTTCTATTTTCTAACATAATTTTCTCCTAATCTCATAGACCTACTACAAGATTAATTGATTACTTGACTACATTATAACTGCATATCCAAAGTATGCAACCCCGCATTAGAAAAATGATTAATGGGGTAACACTTGGTGCGGAACGCCCCAAGTGTTAATCTCGGTTTGTAACGTATATAGCTTATCGCAAGTAGTTCTTTACTCTTACTTCAACTCCTGCGTTTATTTTCTTCCACATATCATCTACTTGATATGAATACCAATCGATCTTTTTCTTTTTCTTAAACATTGTTACTCCTCATCATTACTATTCTTGCACTAACAACTAAGTCATTACAATCATCACAAACTTGTCCTGTTACTAAAGGTAGTCCGTTATTACCATACATAAACTCATTATCACAACTAGGCATTCTACATTCACTTAACATACAAAGTGGCTTTCTGGTCTAACCCAACGATAACCTTTTAGTAACTCTGGTTTAGTTTTTCTTATCTCATTTACAAATTTACATCTGTAACAAATTAGATTTACCCACCTGACATTACCTTTATCATCTTGAGTACAAGCACAGTTATATTCCATATACTCTGTTGTCATATAATCAATATACTCTAGTTTTTCTATATCACTTTTACTGTTCCAACTAATAAACGCGTTTTCAATATCTTGGTTTTCTCTTATAGCTTTTCTGTGCAAATCTGCACTATCTAACATATCTTCAACATAACTATCAAAATCTTCTATATCGTTCATCTTATACCTTTCTCTGTTGCTACATCTATACAATGTGTTGTAGGGCTTTCCCATTCGTTCTCTACTTCTAAATAGTGTTCTTTTACAAAATATACTGTTTCCCCCATAGGGCTATCGTGGTGCGACATAGTTATTTCAAAAATACCTTTATCAACATTAGTAAAATTTATTACTATGTTCATCTCGGTATCGTAACAGAAAAATATTTGTCTTAAAGTGTCGGCATTAAGTTCAAATACTCCTGTGTTATTAGGTGCTTTATTCCAACCCATATAACCACCTGCTGAAAAATATTCCCAACCTAACTGATTTAATTCATCTGCTATTTGGTTAATTTCTTCTAAGGTGTTATCCCATTCAATTTCAAAGTCAACACTTTCATCAAAAGAATGATTAGACATTTCTATTGCTTTCATTTTCGTATACATTTGTAGTACTCCTTTATTTGATACAACCATTATAGGTAGCATATATGAGATATGCAAACTTTGGATTATAAATCTACGTAATGGGGTATCACTTGTTCGCGTTGCGAACAAGTGATAAGTCTGACTTTAAATAGAATTAGATACTTGCAATCATTAGGAATACTGCTAATCTGGAGTGTGCAATCAAAACAAAGGACTATATATGATTATTACCAAACAAAGTAAATTGGTTGGCGAGTATATTTATATGCTTGGACAATTTATTAAGGAATTAAAATCTTATGGGGATTTTAATTTGGCTCAAGTTGTTAGAACAGAAAGACTTTCTGTTTTACATCACTTAGACAACCCATACCTATTTTCTAATTTCTTAGAGGAATGGAAAAATTGGGGTTGCCCTCAAATTGATGATGAGAATTTTATGTACTTTAGAAATCTCTTTGTTGGATATGATGACTTCTTGGATATGCAAGAGGATTTGTACCGAGAGGGGTTGGCTCTAAATGGATAAAATTCAAGACTTTTTGGATAAAGTAAATCAAGCTGAAATCTTTGTACAGTTTAAAGAATTTTTTGCTGACAACTATCCTAAAGGCGAACTTTTCGCTATTGATACTTCATCTATGATGAATGCTATCTCTTGGGACAACGAAACTCTTTTTGTTGTTTTCGCTAACGAGAGTGAGTATTTATATTATGATGTACCCTTTGATGTTTTTCTCTTAGGTGCTTTTACAGAATGGTTAGTAGAGTTTACAAAAGAGAATGCTGACGAACTACTTCCTCCAATAAAAGTTAGTGGTTGGTTTCACGAACTCGTAAAAGATAGGTGGGACTACACGAGAATTAAATAGTAGCAAAACTGCCCTTTGTTGTGGCTACTTACGACTTAGCCCCATTAGTTTGGGGCTTTGTTGTTTCACACTTGATCAGGCACTGATAAAGTGTGAAGCCGAGATCTAAAGTCGGATTGAAAATCCCAATAATGGAATGTGTGTGCAGGTTGTGTAGTTGATATGCAATTTCATTATGGTATAATTAATTATCAAACAAAGGAGAAACTTATGGGAGATAGAGCAATCGTTGTTCTTAAAAAAGAAGTGATGACAGATGGCGTAACACATACGGCAATCAGTCCTCAAATGTATTTACACTGGCACGGAAGTCCAGACAATGTCGGGTTACTTATTGATAAACTTGCAGAAACAATGGAAGGTCGCGTAGGCGATTTAAGTTATGCTTTTGCAAGACTTGTCGGCATAGCTCACGAAAGCATTGCAGGAAATCTGTCGTTAGGTGTTTACTCTAACAATTTCAAAGATGATGACATTTGGGAAAATGTTCATAAGATATCTCACGGGGATAACGGAACTTATGTTATTGATGTAGATGATTACGAAATTGTAAGATGTTACGAAACTTATGTTTCTGATGGTCCAGATGATTTTGAGATAGTCGGAGCCGAAGAAACCATAGTCAGTAACTATGCACGGAAATTCATTAAGAAGTAAGATTGAAAAGGGGGGATAATATCCCCCCTTTTTTTTGTGCAGATTAAGTTGTTGCTTTTGAAGGTGCCACTTGTACACTACTTGTTCAAGTGGCAATCTCAGATCGAAAATGTAAATAATGGGGACAAGGTGGTTCTTGTGTTAAGGGGTGTCAATTTCACTATGGTATAATTATATTAATCAAAACAAAGGAGATATTTTGTGTACACAAAATGAAATAGATTATGGATATATCAGTGGTATTGTTTCAGACTATACCCAAGATGAGTTCAAAGAAATTAGAGATATGCTAACTGTGTTGGCTATGTTGCAATTTAAGACAGCGGGTTATACCAACGTCTTTAAGAAAAACCCTAAAGACAACAGGAAACATATTGCTAAGAATGTTAAAGACATTGCAGATGTCTTTGGTATTGAGTTCAAAGTATAAGAAAGGAAATATGAAAACTACGGATATAACAAAAGATGTGAAATATTCATCTTGCGACCATTGTGGTCATACTGACGACTACTCAAGTGATGGCTACCACAAAGTCATCACAATTTGCCTTTATAAAGAAATCTCTGGAGATGACTTTAGTTGGTAGGAAAACAGTCCGAGTGTAAAAACTCGGACTATTTTTTTGCTTAATAGTGTGGAACTGGGTGGGCGGGAACGCTAGTGGGAAACTCTACTAAGAATCCAGATTGAAAATCCCAATAATGATAAGAGTGTGCAGCTTGTCTAAATGAAATCAAAGTTCACTATGGTATAATTGTATATAAACAATAAAGGAGAATATGAAAGAATACTATATAGTATCAATGCTACTTATCGTCTTAGCTTACTTTACAGGTAGGTACAGATGAACGAAGAACAAATACTAAATAATATCCCAGAGATAACACTCGGAGTAAATGTCTTTATAGACTTTACTTATGAAGATAAGGAACAAGAAACTCTAAAGATGACACAAGATGAATTGATAGAGTTTATTGAAACTAATCTTTATAACGAGTTAGGCATAGATAGTTTAGGTGGCGACTTAGATGTACAACTTAAATACTATACCTATGAAACAGGCAACGACTTTATCCAAGATAAAGTTTCGCATTAAAAATACTACTAATGATATGTGCTTAGAATTTGTCTAGGCACATATCAATTACAGTATGGTATAATTAAGTATCAACTTAAGGAGGTGAATATATGATTACTGTAAGTAATTTTAAATCTGTTGAAGTACTAAGAAATTTATTTTCTAGTGCTTTAACTAGGTTTGAAAATCTTACAGAGAACAGTGAGTACTTTACCAATAGCAATTTAAGTCTTTATAAAGTTGCTATTGAGTGGGCTAACACTTTTAACCACTTAGGATTTTTTACAGAAGTAGATGACGTTCTCTACTACTTAGAAAAGCCATACAAGTGGCAACAAGAGTTATATCTCATTGATGCTTTACACTTAAATCGTGTTTTTGAACAAGACTATACAGACTGGTTTAAAGACAACGATACCCCTAAAGAGTGTGAGCAAGATGTTCAAGAAGTTATGGAGTATATTTTAAATAACAACTTTAACATTTATTCTCTTGAAGATATTCTTGATGACTTGGAGGACGATTTCCGAGTTTAAGTCTTACGCAATTAAAAACCCAGTGATTTATTTCACTGGGTTTTTTTTTGCTTTAAAATGCAAGTGTGATTTCTCAGCACACTTTAACTCGGATTGCAAATGAGTTTAATGAATTTCTTTTTTTCGGATTGACATTTTTTCCAATGAGTGAGTCATAATAGGGTGGGAGGGAAGCTTCTGGGGCACTCTGATCAGAATCTAAATCCCGCATTGAAAATCTACATAATGATATGACTGTAGAACTTGTTCTACTGGGTTTCGATTTCATTATGTTATACTTATAGTATCAACAACAAGGAGGAAATTATGGATAGCGTTTTCCATTTTATAAATACAAAGTTAGACATTAACGGAGATGTGATATTCAACGGCTTGGATTTAGTTCTGTGGCTAGTGATGTTCATAGTCATCTCAAGATTTGTCAAAGTAATAAAGGAGGTTGCGTGAGCATCTTAACAAGACAAGCATTCAGAATTATTTCTGAAAGCAGAGGATATGCCGAGCAGGAGTTAAGCAGGATATTACATTTCAATTGTCCTCCAACTAAGGAGGACAAGGAATGTAAATGTTGTGGAGTTGCTTGGGATGAGGAAAAAGCCGAATACTGTACAGACTCCACACAGTTAAGCATTCACCATCAAAACTGTTACCCTAACGGACACGGTAGAGATGATGATTACGACAGAGGACATATTGGAGAGAGAGCAGACGAGCTTATTGAAATCTTTGATTCTATTTATAAAAGAATCGTAGAGTTTGATGAATCGTTTGAAACTTGTGAACAAGTACCCGATGATGAAAGACACTTTCAACATAGACGTACTAAGAGATGTTCTAAATGTCTAAAGACTAGATACGACCAATATGTAGAAGAAAGAAACTACTAAATAAACAAAGGAGGAAATAAATTATGGCTAAGTTGCTTTATGATTTATTGATAAGAACGCCTAAGCCGTAACGATTAAAATTAAGCAGTTCAGAGAAATCTGGACTGCTTTTTTTTTGTAATAAAAGACTTAGATTAGTTGTTGACAGGTGTGAGTCCGGGTTGTTATGCTTCCGAACAAGTCGGAATCTAAGATTAAAACTCGCATCGAAAATCCCAATAATAGTAAAAGCTTAGAACTTGTGTCAGAGCATTATGTTTTATATATGTTATACTTATTATATAAGCAATTAAGGAGATACGATGAACGAAGAATATCAAGCACTAGTTAAGTTACTAAACGATACTAACGACACTATCAACAGAGAAGAGACCGACATAAGCAAAAGATTAGCCGGTAAGAATCTTATAGATAGTTTGGCTATGAAGATAGCTAGAGAAATAAGCCTACTGAACAAAGACTTCAGTAGTCAAGATTTCTTACAAGCATATGTAAGCAATTTCTAAAACTAAGCCCCAGAGAAATCTGGGGCTTTTTTTTATGCCCAAAATTCCAGATAGTAAATTTACTCGAAATGATAAATCCAGATAGTTGATTGACAGAGGTGAGTCCAACTTGCTATACTCCCAAGCGAGTTGGAGATCCAAATCTAACTCTAGGTAGGGGTGGGTCAAACATCGCTAGACTGAAAACAAGTCTCAGGCTTAACCCCCCGCACAAATAATGAGGATTTTCAGTGTTTTTTCGGATTGGCAGAGAGTATATAATGACAGGGACTGAAATTTACTCCGTTATACCCAAGTATTAAGCACCCCGTACAATTTTTTAATGACAGGATGTTCTCTGATATAGGCATTAATGATATACTTAGCTTGTTAATTCATAGTAAGGACACGTAATGGCTGGTCGTAAGACTAAATTAAACGCTGAGGTTATAGGTAATATCAGTAATTGGTTGAAATTGGGTTATTATCAGGAGGATGCTGCTGTT
>TARA_R100001463_G_scaffold76199_7_pt1 | contig 13569 bp, 31 predicted proteins | sample TARA_R100001463 | Tara Oceans TARA_R100001463 (sample SAMEA2622242) | marine metagenome | biome: marine biome (ENVO:00000447); feature: deep chlorophyll maximum layer (ENVO:xxxxxxxx); material: "saline water (ENVO:00002010), including plankton (ENVO:xxxxxxxx)" | depth 40 m
AACCTCGCAATCATAGTACGGGGTAGGCGAATAGAGTTCACCCCCGCAACCGATGGGTATTCTACTTCCACCATGTTCGGTGTGCTTTGCGTTACTTTTGCTATCAATACAATGTCTTCCATGTTTTGTTCCTCCTGTTGTTTCCTATTTGTTTTTGTGGTTTCCGAGAACCAGCCATTTCCTTTATTGTCAGTTTATAAGGACTTGACTCCAGTCCTCGGAAAGTGATATTACACGCTACTGCGTGCGGTGAGTATGAGCAGGGCGCTTGAGATGGCTTGGATGCTGTTGAAGGCGTCCATGCCACCGTTCGTCCCTCGTCGTTTGGATGAGCAGTTGGGCATTGGTAGTTACCGTGCCGCTTATGCACCGCCGGAAGACTCCGGCCTCGGTCATACGACCAAGTACGGTACGGGTGAGAAGTTGGCTGACACCATGGTGCTGAGCCAACTTGCAGAGATGTACCCTGAGATGTTCGTGGGAGAGCAGTTGCATGCTTTACCTATTCCTGAATCACAACTACCACTCTTCACTATGCACCCTCGCCTGAATGAAGAGGGGACCTCGCTATCGTACAGCGAGGATTACATGGCACCTTTCAGTTTCTACGGGACAGGTGGCAGGCACAATGTCATGCCGGTGACCTACACCCAAGAATTGGGTACGCCGATTGAATCCGATGTCAATTGGAAAGAGTTGGGTCCGCATGTTGAATTGCGTGACCGAGTGAGAGAGATGTACCCCCTTGCAGGTGCGCTCGGCATCGGCGACACCAAGCCTGAGAACTGGGCACTGATGCAGGGCGGCGTTGACATACCCGAAATCAGTACCGCTGGTGCTGTTAAGGTGATTGACCCCATGTTTGACTACCCCCGAAGGAGGCCGTTCTACACGCCCGAGTTCATGCGAGAGGCCAGTCGCTTTCAGCAAGACCTCCCTGAATTGAGAGAGTTTGCTCAGCCTCTGTACGCTGGCCTTGACCAGTACAACGACCCCGCACTTGCTGAGCAAATGCTTGACGCTATTGTACACGGTGAGCAACAGAACCTGCAAAACATCCTCACTCCTCTGAATCCATGACAGGCGGCATCTTTGGAAGTCCGTAGAGAAGGTGCCCGAATCCGGGGTGCCCTTTGCCTTTGGGGAAGGTGCCACTCGGGCGAGAGCCGTCCATCGTGCTGACATCAAGGTTGGTGTACACGGCACGCAGGACAAGGTGACCGACATCTCTTGAGAAGGCCTCCTGTCGTTTGATGAGTGAGTCCCACGAAGGGGGCTGTCCGTCCGCCGCACTGTAGCCACGGACCAACTCATCTATTTTCATCAGAATTGCGTAGGCAGTCTGATACGACTCGCCCAGCACAAAGGTTTCCATCCAGTCAATTTTGTCAATCATTCTTCTTCACCATCCGTTTCATCAAATTACAGGCAACATGTCATAAGTGTCAAACATGTAATCAACCGCTTCACGGGTCATCACGAACATGACTTTCTTCATGTCTTTATCCTCATACTCAAAAAGAACAGGCCCAAGCCTTTGATTTGCATTGTACCGCCAGTAAATACCTTGGAAGTATTTATGCCCAACCTTTGGTTTGATGTGCGGAGGTAATGGGGAATGAGTCGCAGTAAGGGACATCGTGTGTGGTACTGGTGCGGTCTTTGGATTCGTATATTCAAGGCTCTCAATCATGCTTCTTCACCATCCATCCAGTCCTTGAGGTCTGCTTTCAATTCCTCAACTTGTCGCCTCAACTCTCCAATCACAACCCAACGATTGTGATTCTCTTCACGCAACTTCTTGACTTCTTCAAGGAGAAGTGGTGCGTCTGCTAAGAGTTTGAGGTCAGGGTTCAATGTGAGGTTAGGGTCGCCGTTTGGCTTCCTCATCAATACAATAAATTCATCTCGGTCAGGGTTGTCCCGTTCACGGATAGCCGCAAGTGTCCAACCATCATCATCGGTATTGTATTCCCACGGCCCTTCTCTGTGTCCTTCGTATTTGTCTGTGTCAATCATCCAATCCCAACTCCTTTGTCAATGTACGAATGCGATTGTTCATCTTGAGTAGTTGCATCTGCCACTTCTCGGTCTGCTCTTTCACATGAGCCTCAATGATTTGCTTGGCTTCTTCCAAGGTGGAGGCTTTGATTTCTTCTAAGGCTTTAGTGATGGCATCAGTTACGATGTCCTTCGCCGCCACCTCAATGACGAGTTCAATGTTGCCGAACTTCTTTTCCATCGCTTTGGTACGAGACTCCAGCGACATCATGTTGTTCTGCACTTGGCGGTTCAGTTTCTGAACGCTTTCGCTGGTGCGCTTTTCGCTGTAGCAAGCGTCACACTTTCGTTCGTACACTGCTGTCGTGTTCGTTCTTGTTGTGAATGTAGTACCACAGACCTCGCATTCTTTGACTATCCCCATTCCGCTCATTCTTCAGCCTCCGTCAATTACACATGTTGCGAATCATAGCAACGCACCGATAGACTTCTTCAATCGTGTAGGAATACTCCCCCACACTGTTCAACTCTTCAAGCATTTGCGACGGATAGATTTGGTCCAGTATGTACTTTATCGCCGCATGTTCTTTTTCTGTTATCATATCTTCCAACCTCTCTCTTGTTTCAATCGCTTGACCAGTTCACTGACCAAGCCTTTACGCTGTTCTACATTCCCGCCATCCAGCACTGCTTTGACAACGGACCGCTTGTCCTCAACCACACGGTCAAAGTGTTCGTCAATCGTACCAGCACAGGAGAGGTACACAGCATGTACATGCTGACTCTCCTGACCGATGCGGTACACACGGTCCTCTGCCTGTTCCTCGTCAGTGGGTGTCCACTCACGCTCAATGAAAAGAACGGTGTCGGCTTTGGTCAGCGTGATGCCTTCCTTCGCCGCCACGGTGTTACAGATAAGCACAGGGATGTGCCCTGCTTGAAAGTCGTCAACGATTTGCTGACGAGTCTTGGATGGCGTGTCGCCGTTGATGGTGCGTGCATCCTTGAACTTCTCAGCGAGCCGCTTGAGAACATCCCGGTGATGTGTGAAGACCACGATGGGCTTCCCTGTTTGCTCACGGTACTGTGTAATCCAGTCAGCGGCGTAGTCCACTTTGATTTGCCCGCAGATGTGGCGCAGGTCAGAAATCATGTTGAGCATGGTACCCGGTGGCATCGGCTGTCCGTTTTGATAGTAGTCGTCAATTTTCCTGTCCCATTCTTCTTGTGCGAAGTCATAGGGACTGCGGTCTTTCTTGCTGAGTTGAATAGGGAAGAAGGTGCGAGTCTTGGGTGGTAACTCGGGGAGTACCTCGCTCTTGAGTCTGCGGATGCAGAGGTCACGGGTCCGCTCGTTGAGTTCCTTTGTGTGACTGGCTCCCTCAAAGTTCCATCCGAAGCCGTCATGCCACGGGTCGCAGTATCGCTGAGCGAAGTCCCAAAAGGACGAGAACTGGTCAGGTCGCATGAGGTTCAATGTGTTGAAGAACTCCTTCGGACGACTGCTGATGGCTGTACCTGATAGAGCGAGTACCTTTGAAGTGTAGTTGCACACATTGAGCGTGGCCATCGTACGCTGAACCGGCTTGTTCTTGCTCCCTGCGTTCTTGATGTAGTGGCTCTCGTCAAGGATGACGAGGCGTGGGGCAATCCCAATGAGTTCATCTTGCATTTTCGCCATCAAGTCGTAGTTGATGATGATGAACTCAGATTCGGGCAAGCCCGCTTTTAAATCAACATTGTTATCCGTCAAGAAGTCCACCGCTTCTGCTTTCGTTTTGGCTGTGAAGCCCATGACCGATGCCAGTTCCTTGACTTCGCCCGCTGTCATTTTCTTGTTACCGGCGTTGATGACATGCACCCGCTCAGAGGGCAACCACTTGTTGAGTTCCTTCTTCCAGTTGAACTTGACATTCGCAGGGCAGACCACGATGGCCGGTCGTGCTTCGGGATGCAGTGCCGCATACCCGATGGCCGAGATGGTCTTACCGATGCCCATCTCATCACCAATGAGACAGCGACCGTTGCTCATCTCTGCGAAGGCTACCGCTACCTTTTGGAACGGGTAGAGGCCGAGGCCTTCGGGGAACTTGCCAGCGAGGGCGCTGTCAATCTCAGCCAGTTTGCTTTCGTTGAGTTCGGAGGCACCGCTGATTTCAACACGCTGAACGCTTTCCTGAACATTCTCCTTCACGCCTTCGTCTTGCATGATGGCTTCCGCCAGTGGCGGGTAAAGGTCTTCCAGTAGACCGTAGAGTGTGATGGCTTGGCTGGTCGGGATGGACCAGCACTTTTGTTCTGCGTGGAACTTGCGTCCACTGATGCTTCGTACGGCGAGGCGTACATTGTCTCGCTTGATGGCGTCAGCGATGTAGGGCCAGTGCAGGTAGAGTCGTGTGCGTTTCGTCTGCGTCCAGCAGTCTGAACTGTTTCGCTGGTTTTCGGAGAAGGCATCGGCGTAGGTACGAATCACCGTGGTGTCGTACTTACCCATCTCATCAAGTATTTCGCACGCTTCCTTGACGACATCCTTGAAACTTTGGATGCTCCAAAACTTCTTCTCGGCGTCCCACTTGAACTTGGGAAAGCCAAGTGCGCTCTTGAGTACCTCGTTGGTTTCAGGGTCGTAGCGATACTTGAGACCGATGCGTTCGCCGAAGCCGTCCTTGTAGACTTCTGTGCCGATGGTTTCCGTCATTCGCTCAACAACCGTTCTTTATTCATTCAATCCCACTCTCCCACATAATCATCATTTACGCCAAGCGTCATTGTTTTTTGATGGCCGCAGTGAACACATGTGATGGTCACATTGACCGTATCATTCGGCTTACAGGATTCGTAGAGGTAAGCATCCCCTCGTTTCAATTCATACTCGTGTTCGCAAGTCATTCTTCATGCCTCCAAGTATTCTTCGTAGATGTATTCGTCTGTCTCTATTCGTATTTTCAGTTGTGTCATTCTTCGTCGCCCCCAAACTTACAGTAAATCTCGTATGTGATACCATCGGCATCAGTGTACTCATCGGCCACTTGTATCAAGTAGTCAAGGTAGCGTTGGTTCTGTTCACGCAACTGCTTAACTTCTTTCTGTGCTTTCCGTAGTGCAATCATTGTTCCTTTCATGCTTCATTCCTCCTCGTTGAAGTAGTTCTCTCGGATGTAGGTAGGCCAAATCCGCTTGGCCTCGGGTGTCTCCATGTAGTTGTGCATCTCTTGGCGAAGTTTCTCGTACTTCCATGCGTCGGGCCGCTCCGATGTTTCGGCGGCAAAGGTCACAAAAATCTCAAGGGCCGTTTGCTTGACAGTCTGCGGCTCACCGCACAGGATTGCAGATGTCGTGCCACCACCCCACTTTTGATAGGATGTCACCATACCATCGTCGTTCAAGGTCGCTTGTAGCCCACCTGTCTTTCCGATGAAAGTGAACGGCACTTCGCCACCCATCGCCAGTCTCTTCGCCATGTCGTTTATCATTCGCATTGGTATCATGTTTATTCCTCTCCTTTTTGTCCGAGTATTTCAGAGACATCTACTCGGTATGTCCCATCGCTTTGGTTGGTTTGCTCCAGTGGAAGTGTAGGTTTGTCAGCCGTCTCGCTGGTTTTTGGTGGTGGGGTGATTGGGATTTCCTCAATCGTCTTGCCCGCCAGTTCTCCGAAGCCTTCCGTATTCGCCTCGTCAAACTTGAGTGTAATATCCGTCGCAGTGATTCTGATAGCGCAGTTAGCGCACAGTCCATCAATGTGGTTGTCGGGTGTCAGGTGCATGTTGAAGTCATGCCCGTTCAGTGTACAGTATTCCAGTGCCTTGTAAGTCATCATCGTTGACTCAAGCACCTTCGCTCGTTGCGCCAATTCTTTGGCTTGTTCTTTGTAGTTGTCAAAGTTCATTTTGCTTCCTCCATTATCTTTATTGTCAGTTTAAAAGGACTTACTCTTCTTCACCTCGTGGTCGTAGTGCGTCCATTACTGATGACACATCGTTGCCGCTGATGTGTCCATCGCCAACATTGGCGAGCCAGTCACGTATGAACTCCCAATGAGTCTGCCACCGTTCGTCGCTTTCACGCAAGCGCCTGACTTCTGCTAAGAGAAGTGGTGCGTCTGTCACTAAGTTTGCCGTTGCTTCATTTGGAAACACCGTACAGATTTTTACATCTTCGGCATTTATGTGATGAGCCTTTGCTCCCTCATGTATGGTATCTCGCCATTCACCCTGTATGTGTCCTTCGTATTTGTCTGTGTCAATCATTCAATCACCTTCCGTAATTCCTCAATGACCATATGTGAAAAGGCATCGGAAGCAACTTGCCCTATCCCATTAACAATGTCAGCAATCGCTTCACGCAACTGCTTGACTTCTGCGAGGAGTAGTGGTGCGTCTGTTGCGAGTTGTGCATCCGCTTCGTTACCTTCCAAAATCTCAAGTGTTTCGGAAACAAGAACAGAATCTTCGGGGTCATTACCCATGATAAAGCCATTCTCAATCCACCAAGGGCCGGGTGTATGTCCTTTGTATTTGTCTGTGTCAATCATTTTTCTCACTCCAGTGGATGGTCAATGTCTTTATCTCCAAGCACCCAACGAAGAGCCTTGACCACGCCCTCCAATGCTTTGTAGTTCCTCATGTGGTACATGCGTTTCTTCTTCGGCCCGTCCAACATGGAAGAATAGTGTGAGTTCTGTTTGCGCTCCGCCCTGTCCAGCATGGTTTCAATCTCTTCCCATGTCTTGTCGTAAGCAAAGTGCTCGCTGTCTTGATGGTCGCTCATGGTCATTGTCCTACCCCCATGTCCTTCAAGCAATAGAAGTGGTAGTTGGCCCCTTCCCACACTTGACCTTCGTCGCCAATGATGCGCTCGTAGCACCACTGGCAATCGGGGTCTTTACTCCTGCGTTCTGCAAGGACGGCTTCGGGGTTCCATTGTTTGCCCGTCGCAGGGTCAACACCGAACCAAAGTTGGGTGCATGTGATACCGTAGCCATCAGCCCACAGGTCTTTCTCATCAAGGAAACATGACAAGCAACCTTGCACATTACACTCGCAAGGTTCCCATTCGGTTTCGTGAAGGAATTGAAGATAGACTTCCCTTGAGACAAGACTCACGCCTTGCTTGTTTCGCTCACGCTTTCCCGTTTCGGGGTCTTCGTAGTCGCTGATGTAGCGCAGTTCAATTGTTTCTTCGCTCATGGTCATTCGTCTTCCTCCTCGTGTTGGCAAACCTTGTTGGATTCATTGGCGACCTCGCCGTTGTGACAGGCCACGAAGTATTCGTGCGGTGTGTACTTCTCACAGAGTGAAACTAAATTGTTGTGCAAGTGAAGTTCTTTCGTACTCTCCTCAACTCTCACGATGTTGCTCGGCGCACCCTCGGCGTCGTACGAGTGGGTCAATCGTGGCATTGAGTTCATTTGCTGAGCCGCAGTCTCGGCTTCGGCTTTGTACAAGAAGTCCATGGCGAATTGGTTTCGGCGATTGTAGAGTGATGCGACTTTCCACAATTTGATGTCCGCTCCCCAAAAACCATGAGCGTCATTTTGTTTCTTGAACACCCAACCGTTGACTTCGGTTCCGTTGAGTTCGTTGTACTCTGCGGTGATGATTTCCGTTTCACGGACACGGCTATCTATGCCCCACCAGCCCAGTCGGTAGACGCCTCGCATACCCTCTGTCATGTACGACTTGGTTTCAATGTCCCATACTTGTGTCGTGGAATAGAGCCAGTCCCGTGCCTCGGTCTTCATCTTGGGAATGGTTGCACGAATGTGGGCAAGTACATCGCTGTCGTTGACATCACAGAGGAGGGCTTCATGGTCTTCTTCGTCCAAAAAGCGGTAGTCAAATTGGTTAGCGTACTCGCTACGACCCCACTTTGATTTGCGAAGGTACTGCTTCTCAGCCTTCGTATCTTTGTCAACAAGACGAACCAAGGCTGGTGCGAGTAGAACGCTGTGGTGATGCTTGCACTTTCTGTCGTCCCAAGCGCACTCGCCTTTGTAGGTGTCAATGTTGTGGCAACTGTGATGACTGTAAATCAAGCGACTGTCACGCTTGTCCCTGTAGTTCTTTTCTTTCTCGTACTGCTCTTCGGCGAGTTTTTCAAACTCTTCAAGGGTGGGGCAATCGTCTTCATCGGTGTACCATTCCTTGATGACTCGGCGGTTCCAACCGCTGTAACAGTCTTCATCTTTGTAGTGCTCGTAGATTTGGTAGACGAAACAGTCTCGCTCATCATGCCCGCAGGATTCTTGCTTGCGGTCAGCAACGAAATACAGTGCCCAGTCTTTGTCAATCATGTACGCCATGCGAGTGTGGTCGTTCACCAAGTCCTTGGGCTTGAACTCGGCACCTTCGCCAGCGTCGTACATCGTATCAAGGATGGCCATTTCCATGGCTGTTAGCAATAGGCCGGGACTTGGCCTCCATCGGTGAACGCCATTCGTACCGATGCTCTGCTTGAACACCTTCCGTGTTAGTTCGTCACGCTCTTTGGCGAAGCCTACTGCTACCCAATTATCCATCTGTTGTTTTCTTTGTTCATTTGTCTTCATGTTCATTCCTCCTCGTCCCACATCAGTATTGCTTCGGGGTCAACTGGTGCGAATATCTCTTTGGTGACCCACTCGTTTTTGCGAGCGTCGTACATTGAAAGTGCGCCGACTCCCTTTGGGTCAATGGTCATGGACCAAAAGGTGGCTGGGAAAATGGCTTCGGGCTTTTGGAACATCGTCTCAAGCATACCATCGTGCGTCTGCGACCAGCCGTGACGGCCCCATGCTCGCTCACTGACAGCGAAGTGCCGTGCTTGTTCGGGTGTCAGTTTGATGGCAGGTAATCTGTCAATCAATACGACACCACCTTGTCGTAAGAATCGGTCATGTTCTCAACCCGTTTCTTCAATGCATAGAACTTCTTTATGTCCACTGTGGGGTTATAGAAGTAGCCCGCTGGTAGTGATGGAATAAAGTCGCTAAGCCTTGGGTCGTTGTAGCCAATGGCTTCTTCCAAGATGTCAATCATCTCCTGCATTCGGTTAATCATGTCCCGGATGCCGTCAATCACCACACCCTGTTCATCTGTCAGTTCGTCGTATTTCGTTCCTTTTTCAATTGTTACTTTCATGTTTCATTCCTCCTCAAGTTTCGTTTCGTAGTTTTCAATCATATAGTGAATAGCATGTGCTGGCGACTTCATGTTGAAGTGCCGGAACTCGTACTCTCGTGCGAGTAATTTGCAGATGTTCAGTACCCACCTGCCACTCACATGACGAATGATTTCCACATTCCGGTAGAATCCGTTGTACAACACCTGTGTATGGTACATACCGTCTCGTAGTTGTGTCAGCGTTGGGTACTGTTCTGTTCCTCTCTCAATTCTGTTTGTCATTTTGCTTCCTCCATTTTCTTTATTGTCAGTTGATAAGGACTTCCTCTCAGTAGTCTTTCCAGTTTGGGAACACACTTTCAATCGTATCCCTGAACACCTCATCACTGCATAGCACAGTGTAGCGTGGTGGGCACTCCTCAATGTCAATCCCACTATCAAGTAGGCAGTCGTGGGCGTCGTCGTAGGAAATGACGATAGTACCTGACTGCTCTGCTTTGCGCTTTATGGCCTTGAGCATCTCCCCATATTGCAGGTCTGAGTAATGTCGTTCGTTGAGTACCGGATAGTCCTGTTCGGCTTTCTGCATTTGCAGTATGAACTTCTCTGCCTCCGTTCCTTCGTCGGCTTGAATCCAGTCGCACTGGTCTTCCCAAACTATGCGCCAGCCCTTTGAGTCGTGACGCTTGAGGAGTTCTTGTTCCACGAAGATGTGGTTTGAAATGTCAAGCGTACTGCTGTAATCTCCACGGGGGTAGGCTTTCATTCTTCTTCACCTCGTGGCTCCAAGTCGTCCATCAGTTTCAATACCTTAGCGTAAACAGGGATAGTGTATTTGGTGGAAACGGTGTTGTCCTTGCAACACATCGTTTTCAACCAGCCGCGCACGAAATCCCAATGCGTTTCCAACTGTTCAACTCGGTCTTCCAGTATTTCTTGAGGACTCATACTTTCACCTTACCTTCAATCATTACTATGCCAGCGTAAGTCCACGCTTCGTCCCATCTTGCATTGCAGTCATTGCAAACAACATGGATGATACCATCACAGAAACCATCCCTGTAGGAAATGTCTTCGCTCCGACATGCGGGGCAGTGGTCCAGTTCTCTGCTCGTGTGTGTCAGTTTGCCCGTGTAGTACGGGTGTGTGTCAGTCATTCAACCACTTCCTTTCTGTCAGCGTACTCGCCGCCGTTGTCCATCATGTCAGCGAAGCACCAGTTCTTGAAACCCAAGGTGCTGTCAAACATAGATAGTATCTCCCAGTCGTAGCAGTAGATGTATCGCATGCCTTTGTGCTTCACTGCGTATTCCTTCATCAGGTCGTGCTTCGTTTGAAACCATATCTCGTATGCTGTCGGTCCAATCATTCGCTCTCCTCCTTCTTCTCAAGTGCCCAGCGTAGTTGAGTGACTGCGCCGGAGAATGCGTCCTCAAGTAAGGTCAGTGCCTCAATGACAGCATTGACCTTAGTCTTGTTCTCGCTCACCATGTAGTGCATGGTGTCAGTGATAGCGTCAGCCACCTTGTCTTGAATCTCTTCGCCCACCAACCTCACGAGGTCGGTGTTGTCAATCAGTGTGCTGATGAGTTCGTCCTCGTCAGCCACCCAGTTCGCAAGGTCTTGCAGTTCAATGTGCTCGGCAACATCCTGTGCGTCTACTTCCAAGTGTGAAGCGATGTCGCTCATGTCAAGGTTGTCAGCGATGTCGCTCTTGTCAATGTAGTCGGCGAGGTCGTACTTGCAGATGTGGTCAGCAAGGTTGTTCATGTCCACATAATCTGCCACACGGTCGTAGTCCAGTGCGCTGTCAATGGCGTTGTCTACATCAATGTAGTCAACCAAGTCCGACGCTTCAATGTGTCCGGCGACCAGTTCAAGGTCCACCTCCACATGTTCTGCAATCGCTTCCTCGTCCACCTCCAAGGCGGCAAGGTATTCGTTCACTCGTGCTTCAATTTTCTTTTCAATCCATTTTCTAATCATGTTTCATTCCTCCTTGCAAAAGGTACAGTTGACTGTCCAAGTGTCACCGTAAGCATCCCAGCGTAGGGTGAAGACACAAGGCATATCGCATTCGGGGCAAGCACCGGGTGTCGTGAAACTCATGCGCCCACCTCCATTATTTTGTTGATGTATTCGGTTGCCCACCGGATGCCTATTTCCAGCCTGTCCCAATCGTCCTCAGTCCATTCTTGTTCGTCTTCAGGGAAGCCAAGTGCAACCAGTTCGTCGGGGATGCCGTGGCTGTATGCCCACCAGTCAAGGTACTCACCTGCTGGCAAGTTGTCTGTGCGGTCAGTACCGTAGGTGAGTACATGGTCAATGTACCATTCTGTGTTTTCGTTTCGTTCCATGTTTATTCCTCCTCGTAGTGTTCGGGAAATTGTTTCTCTCGGGTTGCTTGGATAGCATCCCACTTCGCTTGCAGTTCGGGGCCAGCCTCTCGTTGAATGTGTGCCGACAACCACAGCGTACCGAACTCGGTGAGATATAGTTCCATCGTGGGGATGGCGGAAACGAATTGTCCACTTTCAACCATGCGTTCTGCTTCACGAGGCATTCTTTGCCAAGTTTCACGGATGAGTTCCTTTGCTTTCGTCATACTGATGACGACAGGTGGAAGGTCGCCGTGTGAGAACAGCGTTATCTTTACAGCCGTCATCCCATAGAGCGGTTCGTCTCTGTCCTCGTGTACTTGTCTAAGGTAAGTCAGTCGGTTCAATGTGTCTGCTTGTGTTAGTTCTGTGTGTCTGTGTTCTTTGTCCATGTTTATTCCTCCTCAGTAGTCCGACCACACATGGCCGTTGCTGAATGTGAAGTGGTGGCGCAGGTCTGCGTTCCAGTACCACTCAAAGTCAATGTAGCGAATCAGTGGGTTGTGGATTTTGCGACCCCGTCCGTCAGTGATGTCATCAAGGTACCCGCACATCTCAGCCCATTCCTCAGCGAAGGCTTTCTCGGAATCGTACTCGCCTTGGTATCGGTCTTGCCATGCTTCTTCGGGGTCGTCGTATTGGTCACCGCAGTAATTGTACCACTCACGGAAACCTTCGCCGTGTTCTTCAAAGAGTTGCATGACTGTGATGAGTTTGGGGATGTCGGGGTGCTCGCTACAATCAATGTACTCGCTGTCGTGGATGGCCCACTCCTCATGGTGCATTTTCTTGCACCGAGTCATCGGGTACGAGCCATCTTCACGAAGGTCGCCATGCAACCACTCGGACTCCAGTTCGTCAGCGTCCATCCACTTGCCGTGGTATCGTCCTGCGTTGTAGCATCCAAGGCAGGCCACATAGACCCGTGGTGTGTCGTCGTTCTTCTTGCCCAGTGATGGGTGCAGTTGTTCAATGTCTGTGTCAGTCATGTTCATTCCTCCAGTATTTTGTAGTGTGAAAGTGGGTAAAGGACGAGCATCATTTGGTCACCGTTGTCAACGCTGATGCCACCATCGGGTTCAAGGATAGGGCGTGAGAGTTCGTGCTTGTTCCATTCGGGAAACAGTGCTTCACGAATCAAATCGTAAAGGTCGTCGGGCAGTACAATGTCCATGTTCATTCCTCCTCGTCAGTCCTTTGGTTGGTTGTAGCCAGCAGGGAAAATCTCCCGTGCCTTCTCAAGTGAAAAGTATCGCTCGTTGTCAAAGGTCACCTTGGTGAACTTGCCGAGGTATCGCTTGTCATCGGACTCGTCGTCAATGAGGAAGTCTCGGTTGCCGTTCACGAACTCAAGCATGACGCCGTAGTAAGCGGGGCTCACACCCATGAGGTTCACCATCTTGAATGCGGTACAGAAATCGTAGAACTGATTGAGTGTGTCAGGGTGAGTGCCGTTGTTATCGGACTCATCGTACCAGTCCCAGTAGAGCGTGTCGTCAGCGTCTCTGTTATCGTAGCGATTGTAGTCAGCGTATATCGTTGGCTCAAACAGTTCAATGAAGCGAGTCAATCGCTCTCCTCGGATGTCCATCTTGCGTAGTTGCATCACGGCCTCGGCGATGGTTTCCGGCAAGGATACCATGATGTAGTCGTCAGTCCTGTACCGTCGTTGGATGTTGAACAGGTTGATGTGTACCCATCCATCTTTGGACATTGTGATGGTGTCCAGTGCTTCGTCAATTCGTGCTTCGTTTGTTTGTATTTCGTTTACCATGTTTATTCCTCCAGTAGTTCTGCTACCAAGTCAAGGATGAGGTCGGACTCACCTTGCTTCTTGAGATGCTTCTTGAGTAGGTTGATGATGCGGTCTTGCTTGACGATGCGAGCCTCAAGTTCAGCCACCTTCTTACGCCAAGGTTTCTCAGCGAGCCACTTGGCATTCCTCTCGGCTTGCTCTTCGTACTGTGCCGGTGTCTTTGGTCCCCATCCTCCCATCATTCATCCCTCCGCATTGTCAAGTCGTTCGGGTGCGCCAGTCGGTGACGGCGATGCCTCTTGCTGAGGCTGATGCGTGCAACCTCCCGCAT
>TARA_R100001463_G_scaffold133025_1_pt1 | contig 13553 bp, 10 predicted proteins | sample TARA_R100001463 | Tara Oceans TARA_R100001463 (sample SAMEA2622242) | marine metagenome | biome: marine biome (ENVO:00000447); feature: deep chlorophyll maximum layer (ENVO:xxxxxxxx); material: "saline water (ENVO:00002010), including plankton (ENVO:xxxxxxxx)" | depth 40 m
AATAGTATTATTGGTTTCCTTAGTAACATTTAATATTGTGAAATCAATTAAAGTATTAATAGTATCAAAAGAAGAATAAGTTTTAGAAGAAGCATTATCATCTAATCTAGTCTGAAACGAATAATCACTTTTTATTTGATTAGTATCGCTAACATAATAACCTACTGCATCAGCAACAGCAACCTCAGAAGAACCGACTAAATCAGTGCTTTCTGCACCTGAACTAGTCAATTTATATCCACTTTCAAAAAAAACACCTTTACCAGACGCCCCAGTTAATGATGTAGCCGAATCTACAAACATATTAGAGTTTAATGCTTTATTAAAAATATAATTTTTAGTATTAGCAGGAACATAATATGCAAATGGACGCCCTACATGAAAATGATTAGAAGCCCTACAAGTTTGTGTTAATTCTACTCTTTTATTATTGCCAACGTTATAAGTAAGAACCTCTCCAGCATAAGATATTGTTCCATCATCATATTTAAAAAATATTTTATCTCCCGCTACTGGGAAATAATCCGCACCATCTACTTGTGGGTGAGTCGCAGCATCACTACCACCACTACCATCACTTGTATGTTTAGTTCTAAAATAAACAATAGCAGAATCGAAATAAGCATAAGCAAAACACCCTAAACTAATAAGTTGTTGAAAAGGACTATTACTTGAATAAATTATATCTTGTGAAAATCTAGCATTTTTATTTATAATTGGAGAAATTAACTTACTGAAATTACTGCGACCAGATAATTCCATTATGGTTTGTCCATGTTCTTTATAGGAATCTATTTTTTCTATTTCTCCATTGAATCTTTCTACTTCGATAACATAACTCCCGCTTAAATAATCTAAAGCAGTATCAGTAGATGAACCGCCGGTAAACCCAACAAGTGTTGTTTGACTTATATCATCAGTAATAGTTTGGTTTCCTTCATGACCAGCAACTGCTTGTGTTAAGGTAATTGCCTGATTACCATTAGCCTCTGTAGGAACAGCAGAAACAAGTATCTTCCCATCATGTCCATTAGCGTGTTCAATAGCCGCTTTTAATTGAACTAAGAAGGCATTCTGTGTAGAATAAGAACCAGTAGTATTCAAAGCAACAGCGATTCCTCCAGTTAAATCACCCCTATATGCTGAGCCAGCAGTAGAAACACCAGTATCAGAATCAGATGCCAATACAGTTCCAGTAGTAACGGTAGTAGTATTAGTATCTACTAAAACATATTTCTTTTCAGTGCCGTCTGTAGATTGGATAGTTATGAATTCCTTTTCAGTCATACCGTTGGCAGCATCTCCATCTGCTACGGTAATTGTAGCGGTAGCAGCAGTAGAACTAAGATAGGATTGTGAATCAAAACTTAAAGTTAATAGCCTAGTATCTTTATTAGCGGCAGTTACAGTAGCCTCCAATAGCCCAAAATCAGAACTAATAAATTTAACATATAAATTAGTAAATCTACTATCTATAAAATTAAAATCAGTTAATAAAGTATTATCCGAATTATTCCATGCTCTACGGTAAATAATGTCATCAGCAGTTAAGGTATAGGAAGAAGTGTTGAATACAAATTCTGATTCAATTCTATTATATGTTTCAAAGGTAATATCTTGTAAATTATGACTTAAAGCATCAATTGTGTTTACTATTAATATTCTTGAGCCTACTTTAACTTCATCTCCGACATTAAAAAGTGTGCCTAAATCAGAATTAGTATGGAAAGTATATTCATTTCCAGTAACATTTGCTTTAACTGTAGCATTTAAATCCATCCATTCATTAAACCCAGATTGATGTAGCCTATGCCTAGCACGATAAGGAGTAAAGGTTTTCAGTTTCTTAGGCATTATTCTAAAAGTATCTGCTATTTTAGTTTCAGCAAAAGAACCTCTTCTTCCAGTAGATTCGTAAATATGAGCATCAATAACATTTGGTGTAAAATTAGATTTAGTAGGTGAAAAATTATAATGTAAGTATCTAGTCGGGCCGGTTATCTGTCTATATGCTGCACTGTCTTGTGGTGCTGCATGGGCGGCACTAATTAGGCCAGTAGCATCCCTTCTAGAATTAGGAAAACAACTATTATTAGCATCTAAATTAAATGCTGTAAGTGGTAAACCGTCATTACAAGTTCCTGCCCCATTATTAGTAATTGGATTATCTAAGTTTCTAAGATTATCAACCATTTTTACCCTTAGAGAATGTTTGCTGTAATCTATTATAGAATTAGAGTAGTCTTGAGAAGTGAGAATAGGAGTTTGGTCAGCCTGAAGAAAGACATTAGTAGTAGAAAGACACATATTATGCTTAACATTATACCTTGTATTATGATTTAATTCATTATTATTATCTAAGTAATCGTTAAAGAAATAAAACAAAGGCCGAGCACATATAATATCATCTTCTATTGTATTTTTTAACCCCGCTGAAACAGCAACCGGATGGTTTGTAGTAGGTATTTTAAGTCTCCAAATTTGATATTTAGTATCTCTTGGTATTTCACTACCCAACCTCGGCTCAAATTCAAAAGCATCTCCAGTAGTGTCTTCATCAATAACTTCAGTTATTTTAGCCATGTGGTGCTGTAAATAATCATCAGAATAAACCAACACAAAATAATAGTATGTGTCTAAGTCCCAATCTGCTCCAGTTAATTGAACTCCTTTTTGGATAGTATTATCGAATGATTTTATTCTGAAACCTTTTGTATTTGCTAAGTTAGAATGCTGCATTCCGCATACTATTGTAATACCCGAACCAGCACTAGTAATAATATTAGAAACACGAAAGGTAGTGCTTGACAATATTTCAGTAACAACTGTATTATCAGGAATATCACTACCATCACTTTTTTTAATACTACAACCAATGTATAAGTTATTAGTATTGCCAGTAGTAGTGATAACTGTGCCTTCGAGAGCATAACTACAACCAGTTAAAGTAAATCCACCCATCGCAGTAAAGGTATTTACATCGCTTGAAGGTGCGAACTCAAAATCAGGCTCAATAACAGTTAATAATCTACTTGCTGAAATATTAACATTGGTATCATTACCGCCATTAACAGTAACAAAGTGAGGATTAGTAGGCACATCATAATTAACCTTACTAAATGTAAGAGCAACAGTAGCACTTGCCGTGGCTGCTCTACTTAATGTAATCTCTGTAGCAGAATTAACGGAAGCAATAATAGTATCTGCTGCTATTCCTGTTCCCGTTACAATCATTCCTTTATACAAAGAAGTTCTTATATCTGTAGGAAGACTGCTAACAGTAGTATTACTATTAGTAGCGCCAGTTAGAACAACTGTTTCTGAACCTTTACTAAGGGCTAATATCTTCATTCATCTGCCTCCTCAAATCTAAGATAAAGTAAAGTATTATCGTAATTAGGTAATAAATTAAGAACTGATGGAAATTGCTTTCTAGTTACATTACTTATACATAATTCATGAATTTCTCCCATAAATTGTTTATTAGAAATGGCTGAATTTGTTCCTGTTGCACCTGTTCCATTAGCACCGATATAAATATCATCTCTACTAAATCTAAAGGTCTTAGTAGAAGAAGTAGTAGTAGTATTTATTAAAGCACCATTTAAATACAGTCTTATTTCATTTGAAAATGAATCAAAAGAACAAGCAATATGAAAGGCATCATTAACATAAGTAGCGTTTTTAAGAGTAGGTAGCCACAAATTAGCAGCAGGAGAATAAGCAGTAAGATTGCTAGTTAGAGCATCATTTAAAGTGATAGTAGTGCCTGATAAACCAGCAATGGTTCCAATAGAATTAAAATCAAATCCATCTCTCATAAAAACTTCTTGCCCTACAAAAAATGGAACTAAAGTATTAACAGTAGTTAAACTAGTTCCATTTGCGTGTGTAAATGTGGCAGCCTTTTCAAAAGCAATCCTTCCCTGAGAATTAAAACCTTCATCATTAGCAGTTGACTCCCACTTAAATGACCTAGTATTAGAAGATAATATTACTTTATCAGAAGTGGCAGTAATAGTCTCATATGTTGGTGGTGAGTTATCGTCACCTATTAACAAAACAACTTTTAGTTTATATTCTGCGGGTTGATTTTCATTATGAGGAGTAGAATTAAGTAAAGATATTTGAAAATTAGTATTATGAAAAATTCGCATTTCATGGCTTATTGCACTACCTCTAGGCATATATGCGTCAGCCTGATAATTTACTTCAGTGCCAGCAGTATAAATAGATTGAGCAAGTGCTGGCATTATTTTAGTAGAAGATATATTAGATAAATTAGGTGGAAAAGCAGACCCATCAACAGCATATCCAGACTTAGTTCCATATCCATTTATATCGTAAGGAGTAACAACTGCTTCAAATGTAAAGCCACCAGTATGCGACCACAACCCATAAGCCACGTCATCATAATCATCAGTATCAGTTTCTCCATCATCATCAGTAGTATCAGGGACATTATCTCTATAATCAATAACTACGTGACCATTACACATAACAGGAAAAACCAACGCTTTTTGTTTGCCAGTTAAAATTTCATACATCCTATCACCTCATGGTAAAACAGTGGCTACTTCAAAGTCTAAACTGAATTCTATATCTACAGCATCAGATGATAATGTGCAATTAAAACTTCTAATAAATCCATTAATGCCTTGTGCAGTAGAACTATCTGGAAAAGCACTAGGTAAGGCTGTTAGTATATTATCTTGTAAATTGGCTGCTCCTCTAGAAGTAAAAGTAAAAGGAATTAAAGTTCCAGAAGAAACATCAGAAGTATCTACCCCACTTCTTTCGGCATAAACACTATCAACAAAAGAAGGTATTAGAATAACTATTTCATCAAAAGCCTGATTTTTTTGGATGCCAGTCGAATCTACTCCAGAATGTATCATTTGCGCTATTTCGTGAGGAGTAAATGTGCGAGAGGTTTGAGTAGAACTACCATCAACTAATGTTTTAACAATTGTGTCCTTAGTTATAAAACCAGAAACATTAATTGTTTTACTAGCCATACCTAAATCTAGTGCAGTTGTAACAGATTCACCAGTAATAAATCCGCTAAAGGGGACATTGAAAGAGGGTATAGTTTTAGAAGTAGAAATTCCAACGGATGTGGCTTTTAAAGAAATAGTATTTACAGATAAATTAGTCCCGCTAAAACTTTTAAATTTAAGATATACATGACTCATTTAATCACCCCATTGTCCTAGAAGAACTAGACCTATTTATTTTATTATTAACCATGCTACCTATTTTATCAGCAATGCGGCGCAGTTCTGAATCTGATGTGTCTCTGGCATTGATAGTTATATTGATAGTATTTTGATTATTTCCCATCATTTTTCTGCTATCTGAATTAGAATGCACTCTAGAGTTTCTTGGTAAATTAACTAATTCCGGCCCTCTTTCTCCAACCATAGTTATTCCTCCTTTAGAAACACCACCACTGGCAAGTCCGGGTATAATGTTTCCTATTGCTTTAACCGCCCAACCAAGTGCAGAAATAAACACTAATCCTAGTGCTACCGGCCAGCCAAATATTAATCCAACAACAACAGTAATAAGTAGCATTATTTTACCAAAGTTTCTCTTAAATCCATCCCAACTACTAAAAGCACGTCCTATAAATTCAGTAAATTTAGTAACTGCTTCTTTAGCAAAAGCCTGAACAAATTCCCAAAGACTTCCTAATAATGCCATTCCTATTCCAATCACTACTTGAAGTGCGCCCCAAGCAATAGTCCAAACACCTTCTATAATTTTCATTAAATCTCCTGACATAAGACCATCCCATAATGTAGTAACTCCTTCCCAAATAGTAGTAAAAGCCCCCGAAGCATTTTTCCACGCTTCTTGTATAAATGACCAAGCGGCTTTGAAACCAGCCATTAAAGGGTCTTTGAAAGCCGCAATTACAGCGGAAATCATAGCAAGATAAAACATACCCATAATTAAAAAGGTTATCATAGGCTTAAGAAGTATAGACCATGCACTTTTAATAATTCGCCTAACTCCTTTCCAACTTTTATTTTGCCATGTTTTCTTCGCAAAGATTCCGGCGGCTTTACCTATACTACCAATTTTTTTAAAGAATTTTATCATTGGTGCTCTTGTTTTATTAAATTCATCTTGTCTGTAATTCTGTTCTAACTGTAGCGAAACTTTAGACATAAAGCGCCCAGTTTTTTCGTTCTGATTTCCACCCCGTTTTAAATACTCTAGCCGTTCTTTATTCTCTCTTCTTTCTACACCTTTTCTTGAAAAAGGATTAGCAGATAGAATTGATAAATTTGCCATTTTTTTACCCATAGTAGTAAACATATTATTGGCTTCTGCGCCATCATCTCCCAATTTTCTAACTAATCCACCAAAGAATCTAAATCCAGTAGATAGTTTATTTACTGCTCTAAACATTCCGGGTGGCATAAACCCATACATTGTTTTTCTCGCAACTGCTGCTTCAAAGCCAAAAATCTTTACCTGTTGACTAGCAGAAGATAATGCTAAATCTAAATATTCAAATATATTTCCGCCCGCTTCAGCACTTCTAAATGCTTTTAGACTCTTAAGACTAAATATCTCAAATTGATGGCCCGCCTCGTTTAATGTCTTTTTTGCTTTATTAAATGCAGCATTTCTTGTTTCAAATTGATTAGTGAGTTTCTTTTCGCTTTCATATACACTGTTATTAATTTTTTTAAGGTTTTGTTGACTCTGAATAAAACCGTTGAGTGTCAGGCTTAATTGTTCTATAGCACCTTTCATTTCACGGAAATTTTCAACAGATTGATTACGACCACCACCTATTCCTCTAACCATAAAATCACCGCATTGTAGTTTTCATTTCTTTACTTATTTTATCCATTTCTTCAGCCTTTAGAGTTTCTATTTCTGTGTGAATTATTAGTAGATTCGATACTAGAGATTGTGGCATTTTATATATTTCTAGAGGGCTTATTGCTAGTGCTTTGGCTAAAGAATAAACGGTAATGAGAGAAAGTATTTCGGGGTCTTGTTTTTTACCCTTAATAACCTCTCTCACTAATCGTTTTTTTCTTCATCCCCTGAAAGTGACTCGAAGGGATTAGGTAAAACTTCCTTAAGTTGATTACCCACATATGGGGTTAATCTGAGAATATCAATTGCCGATAAAGAAGGCTCTGTCTTAACAACGAAGTTTTCAACCATGAATCTAAACATAGCGTTTATATCTAATTTCATATCTTGGTTTTTAGCATCAATTTGCATAACGCTATTCATTGCTTTATCAACCTCAAGCCAAGTAGGTTCTTTAACCCAGACTTTAAGGTATTCATCGCTTTCGGGTGCTACTTTAATATGATGTAGCGTCGGCTCAGTTAGTGCAAAAAGCACTGTTCTATCAGTTATTATTTTTTTTTCCATAATTTTATCCACCTTTAATACCAACATACAAACTAACGGTGTTGGTGGAGTATGATTATTCTAATTTAGATTTCTTTGAGGTCACTTTTTCTTTCGTTTCTTTAGGTTTTATGTCTTTCTTAGGTTTTTTAACTGGTTTAAGTTTCCTTAATTCAATTAAATCACTTCTTGAAACCACAGTATCACCCCTGCAAAACCCAATGGGTTTTTACTGTGCAAGCGTTAAGAGTTCTTGGCATTACTGTTGCTTCAACGGCAATTGGCCCTTTGTCATCTGCCATTGGGAAACTGTTTGCATTAACAAAATAATCGTCGAACTTTAGAATAATATTTTCATTATTGCTTTTTGTAAATGTCAACTCAATGGTTTGGGTAGTATCTTCACTATCATTCAATAAAGCAGTATAGAGAGCATCATCAGTAACATGTCCTGTAAATTGCAGTTCGTAAGTCCTTTGAGCAGGTATAGATTCTTGGACATCTTTACCTCCTACGCCTAAGAATCTTCTATCAGTTAAAGTATTATTCATAGTAAGAGTTAAACTGTTAATTTTAAGGAAAGTGTTTCCTAGCAATTTAAATGTTCCATCAGAAAAGAAGAAAGGTTCTCTTGTTTGGTCTGCATTTACGCTGGACTCATAATTAATAAAGGAGGTTTCATCTGTAACTCCTCTTCTTGCATCATAGACTTCATCTTGAGCAAGAGTATGGACATTTCTTGTTGACAAATCCATAGTCATTTTAACTTCTTCATTTTCATTAGCAGTCATTGTAAGAGTGTTTACTCTACAACCTCTAGCAATCTTAACAAAGTTCAAATCTTCAGCCTCTGCTGCATTATTGGTTCTATATTGATTTGTTCCTGTTAATTTAGAGAAACTTTGTTCTAATGCAAAAGAAGGAAGTAAGTCTCCATCTTGTTCAGCAAAAGTGTAAGTGATTGGCTCAGTTAATGTAGTCGAACCTGCTGGTCGGTCTAAAGAATGGTAAAAATCTAATTGGGCATCACTGGCCTCAAATGGAGTAATAGGAGGACATACTACTCTTCCAACAGTTCTTCTGAAAATAGGGCCGGTTTCAACTATACCGGCAATAACAGCATTGCCACCTGCGGCAACTTCGTTTGTTGTTGCATCCATAGAACGAATTAAAAACTTATTATTATCAGATGAACCGTGAGCCAATGTTTGCCTATGTGTATCGGTTGATAAAGGGGTAGTCAACGCATCTGTGCTGCATGTTAGTGTAGTGCATTTTCCTAAGAAATAATACAACCATGCACCGTGATTAGCAACTAATCCTAAATTTCCTCCACTAAATGATGTGATTCCTTTATATTGATAAGTATAGTTTCTGCTTCCTCCCAAAGAAAGATTCTGTTGTTTCATTTCAACTTCAGTTGTTGGGAAAGTAGCACTTTCAAGAATACCTAGCCACTCGTCAGAAAGAAGTCTTTTTGCTGTATCAGTAGGAGCAGGAACGGGTGCGCCATATGCTTTAATAACAAAATAATCAGTAGAAGCAGCAGATGCATCAGGAGTAATATTTACAGAATTAGCATCATTTGATGTTATTCTATGAGTAGATTGCAAAGCATCGCTGACATTATATCTTTCTAAAAGACAGCCTTTATACAAATTAGTAACTAATTCAAAATCACTATCAAAAAGTGCATTAACTTGAATTATAGATTGTGCTGAACCATCTAAGGCAGAACCGCCGTCTTTTAATCCAACCCCAATGAATAAATCATTTTCTGGTATAAAAGTTATACTTGCCCCGCTTCCTAAAAATATATCTGTATTTGCCATGTTAATCTCTCCTTTTCCTTTACAAACTTACTAAGGGAGTGTTAATGCGAATCTTTTTGCTTCCATTGTAACTTTATATCCAAATAATCTCTTGGCTCTATCGTTTGACTCGCTTCTTGAACCTACAAACAATTGATTAAACTTACTTCCATCACTAGCAGTATAGCCCTTTCGATTACTCTCAAGCACTCTACGAAGTATCAAGTATATAGCCCTTAGCCTATCTTTGCCATAAGAAGCATCTACTCCAGACCTTTCATCATGCAATACTCTAATATGAAGAGTAAAGGAATATGTTTCATGTCTTACATCATAATGAATAGTAGGATATTCCATTGATTGTGAATCTTCAAACACTACAATAGTAGCAGGTGAACGACTTAAATCTACTCTTACTCCTTTATTGGCAGTCATTGTTCTAATATCAATAATATCAGGAGTAACTGCATGACCAGAAGCAATTGTTCCTGCTGAAACTAAAGCAGCAGCCGCTTGACTCCATGTTGTGCCTAAACTAGCATTAGTGTTAGTTAGAATATCTATCAAAAGGCTGACTTCATCCATTTTTCCACCTCATCAAATACTTGTTCTTCGATATGTTTTGCGTATGCTTCTTCTGCAAATTTCATTACTTCTTCATCTGAAAATGATATATCTATTCCTAATTGTTCAGATAAAACATCCATTGCTAATTTTCTTTCTTTTTGAATTTCAATTAATTCTTTCCATTTAGAAAAGTCTACCTTAATCGCCATATCACTCTAGGAAATATACAATATCTCCCTTCCCCGCTAATATATCCATGCCTTCTTTTCGCAGTATATCATACTTTTCTTTAGTAGTAATATTTGCACCTGATTCGGTAATAAGAACACTTTGGTCATCGCTTCTTAGTATTTCGGCAGCAACTAATTTAGTGCTTGCTTCATGAATTGATGAAGGCACTCTAGAATCACCAGCAATATAAGAAACAATAACAGAGTTATTCTTATGATATGGATAATCTCTTAGGAAAAAAATTCTTCCTTCTTCGCCAATAGTCCAATAAGAACCAAGTCTTCTTAAGTCCTCTTTATCAGTAAAATCACTTAATGTGCAAACAGTAGGGATGCTATCAGAAGTAGTGAAAGTTAAAGTGTTAGTTGCGCTTGTTGTAGCAGTAGCACTTAATTCAATATGGGTGGAATCAGTAATAGAAGAGATAGTCGCCCCACTTGGAATACCTGTTCCGCTTACTACCATACCTACTGCTAATTTACTAGAATCAGCCACAGTTAGGGTCGCATCTGTGTTTACTGTAGTGCATGACTGTTTTATCGTTGCTTTTATCACACAATCTGCCCCATCATCTCCAGAAAGTAGGGAGGATATGAGAATTTTAGTGCTTAAATCCTTGTCTCTATCGGCATAGAAAAAGTCAGAAATGGATAAAGAAGAACTAGTTAGGCTCTTTGTTGCAGTAGCCCCTGTAAAAGTAGAAGTAGATGAAGGAAATTGCTCATTAACTAAAGACACTATTTCATTACTAGTAGTCTTAATACCAAAGGTATTACAAAACTCATCATTGCCTAAACTACCTACTACGTTCTCAGCGACCATTTCAAATGCTACTCCACTGTTAGGTAATTCCAAAATAATAGAATATAAATCTCTAAAGTTTTCTTGTAATGATATTTCTGCTTGTGCCGAGGCTAATTCAAGATGTTGACTACCTTGCCAAACTTGTAAAGAAACTATTTTACGAACTTTCATTTGAGACAATTGAACAAAGCCAACATACCCTCCATAATAGGCATGATGAGGAAGCCTAGTAAATTCAAAATTATGATATTCATTTTTAGTTATAATAGGTCTAAAAGAACGCTTTACTTTTTCATCAACAATGCCTTCCACTCTTTTAATGATAGAACCTATTTGGGCTAAGGTAGGATAAGTAGAACCACTAAAGGCAGGAATTTGTAATAAGTTAGCCACTTCAGTAGCATTAGTATAAAATCCCCTACCGTCAGCATAACTAGGATTTATTTCAGTAAAATCACTAGGAGAAATAGTTATTCCCATATCAAACACCCTTTAATTTTTTATTTAGGTCTCTAAGATTACTCTTAATAGTATCTAAAACTGATTTCATTTGAGTATTGACTCCGCTTCTCCCTGTAGGGTTTAAATTAAATTCAGCAGTTTTAGTTGCTTCGATTGTATATTCTACAGAAGCCCCAAGTAAAGCCTCTTCTAATTGCTCAAGGGTATAGCCTGTTGAAGTTCCCGAACTATACTTATCTTTTCCTAACCCACTCGCATCATCCCAGCCAATGCTTTCTTCTTTAGGCTTAATTATCCTAACCTCTGGAATGTATTTTTTCTTTTCTTCAGCAGTTAATGTTTTATAATCCGTTTCTGAAAGTAAGTCACCAGTCTCTTTGTTCTTAAAAGCACCTTCAGATAACTCTTCTATCTCAGATAATGTTGCTTTAGAAGAATATGCTTCATAGTCATTTTTACCGCTTATGTATTTGCCTTCTTCTTTAACATCGCCTATCTTTTTATTTTTTGGCATGTCTTTAGGTTTTATTCTTTTTATTTGCCCATCAACAACTGATGGTTCAGCAGTCCACAGAATATCTTTTTCCTTTTTACCCGTTTCAGGCAACTTACTATATTCTTCAAAAGAAAGTTTTTGCCCTGTTTTTTTATGAACCATATGTCTTAACAAAGTGTATTCTTCTGTAGATGGTTTTTTCTTAGTTGGGTAATTTGCTTCTTCGAGTTTACCTTTTAGCCCTTTACCTTCTTTCATTTCTGTTTTAATATTTCCTAAAATTCTTATAGTATATACTTCGGTAGGGCTAGTTAATTGTCTATTAATCATTTTCATAAAAAGTTTATTATTTTTTTCTATGAAACTATAAGGTGAATCAGCGTCTGTTGTTTTCCACCTATTATTTTCGCTCCTTTTGAAAAGTTCTCCACCTGTGATTTCAGTTTTTTTCGTTCCTTTTGAAAAATGATAACTATAAATTTTATCTCCTAACTTAACTAGTGACTTATCTTGCATTTCTGGATTAGCCCCTATTGCCGCTATTACCTCTGCATTAGTAAAAGGAGAATCCTTCATGTCATTAGTTAAAATAATTTTATTACCAGAAGAAGAGTAAACTTCTCCCTTTTCCGACCCTCCTGTATAAAGCATAGCAGCAGGACTATATCCCGCTTCTGTTCCTTCTCGTTCAAGGTAAAGAGTTTGATAATTCTTTTTATCCTTTTCATTTAATTTATTATAATCTTCTTCAGAAATTTTGTCTTTTGTTTTTATATGAATTCTTTGGTTTCGGGAAGTCACTTCGCCTTCATCATCAAAAACCATTTCGTTTTCTTTATCTGTTTTATATTCTTGTTCCAAAACCCAATTAGTTGCGCTGCCTTCTTTTAGGTCTTGCATTGCTGCTTCTGGAATTACGATACGATGAGGTATTACACCTTTGGCTACAATTATTTTTTGTTTAGTCAATTTAGGTTTAGGAGTTGAGCCGGTTTTTTCTTGTAGCCAATCGACTTTTCCATTCATTAATTCTTCACTATCAAAAGGAGGAAACTCAAACTCAAAGTGAGCATCTAGTATTTGTAAAGATTTATTAAAAGAATAAGAAAAAAGACCTGATGCAAGACCGTCTTGAGTTTCACCCTCTTTTATAACTAAATCATATGAAACTCCATCACCGATTTCAATGTCTTGAATTGAAAACCAGTCATCAAAATCAAAAGAGGGTAGGTCTTCTTGGTTTCTTCCATAAGATAAAGCCCCAGCCCCTAACAATCTTCTTCTTGTTTTATTATCTTCTACGTCAGCAATAGTTTTATTTTTAATATATTCAATATTGCTTTCATTAGTAATGGAGTCGGTCTTAGTTCTAATTTTAGAAAAGCCCTTCCATGCTTCAGCATCTCTTTCTAGTATTGGTTGTAACGGTTGACTTAATATTTTATCATATATTTCCTTAAGTTTCTCTTTAAATTCTTCTTTTTCTTCATCTTTTACACTCTTAAGTGCTTTTTTATAATTAAAAAGAAAAGTTCTTTTAAAACCCCTGTCGTCATTAATAATAAAATTTCTAATTTTATTTTCCATAAAATCATTAGATTTAGGTAAAACCTTTGGCACAGCCCCCCAATAAAAATTAACCATTTAACCATCTCACATTAGCCATTTAGCCCAAGCCGCACCTTTTTGTATGGCTGAACCAAGATGTAATCCGCTCTGTGGAGGTTCGTAACTCATTTGTCCTTGTTGGTCAATCCAATACGGGCGACCATATCCATCATTACCTGATGGTG